>Ga0183099_1000536_pt1 | contig 27094 bp, 17 predicted proteins | sample Biomet1_FD_127788 | JGI IMG/M metagenome (GOLD analysis project Ga0183099, IMG submission 127788) | Microbial communities from bioreactor (seeded with anoxic lake sediment) at LBNL, California, USA - Biofuel metagenome 1 | ecosystem: Engineered > Bioreactor > Anaerobic > Unclassified ...
GGCCGACCGCCACCTTATATCCTGCATCCGCTAAGCCACTGCTCAGGAACGCGCCCAGGTTACGGCCACCACCAACTACCAATGCCAAGATCGGCCGACCGCCACCTTATATCCTGCATCCGCTAAGCCACTGCTCAGGAACGCGCCCAGGTTACGGCCACCACCAACTACCAATGCCACTTTTGACATGTTAATCTCCTAATTGCTAGTCTCGCTCCCCCCTGCAACGAGCGCCAACTCATATGTTGCAGAGGGGGCAGTGAGTTTTAATTATTCGGTTTTAAAGATAAGTTCGGTTCCCAGCGCCAGTTCATCAGGGCATGTCCCTTTTACATGTACGGTGCCAGGGTATTCAGCGACATTGCCGCCATCAAATCGGATAGTAATGTGGCCGAGTTCGCCCAGGTTTTGGTTGACCACATCGCCGACCGCGGTGATGGGATAAGACACGGCACCCAACACGAACTGACCACCAACGCTGATCTCGCCAGTTAACGGAGCTGCCGGATGAATGAAGCAGTAATCTGCAACATCGGCCGGGGCATTATCGTTAAACAGGATCATCATCTTGTCGCTCAGGGCATCTGCCGCATACTCACCGATCTGAGTTAATTGGGTACGGTACAACATAGTCATTTCAAGCCTCGACTGTTATTACTGATAGATAAAGAACGATACAAACCACGCCAGCAGGACGGTCGGTGCACCGGTTAAGAACCGGGAGTAAAGCACAGACGGTACGCCGATCTGAACGGTTTTTGGTTTCGCTTCGGCCAGACTCAAACCCACTGGGATAAAGTCACACGCCGCTTGTGCATTGATAGCAAACAGAGCCGGTAGTGCCAACTGCGGTGGAATGTTACCCATACCGATCTGTGTGCCCACCAAAACCCCGATAACTTGCGCGATAACCGCACCTGGGCCAAGGAACGGCGACAGGAATGGGAATGAACAAATTAACGCCAACGTGATCAAACCAAATGGGCTTTTCGCCAACGGGATCAGCGCATGCGCAATCACATCACCGACACCAGACGCAATGATGACACCGATCAGCATCGAAACGAACGCCATAAACGGCAGAATGGATTTCAATACGGTATCGATGGTTTCACGACCGGCTTGGAAGAAGGTCGCCATGACGGAGCCCATGCCGATCCCGATCTTCGCCAGTAAACCATCACTCTGTTCGCTCAGTTTTTTCGAGCTGTCATACTGACGATGTTCACTGTGTTGTTCTGCCGCAGGTGCTGCCGCTCTGACTGGCGCCACACCGTCATGCGTTTGCAACTGAATATCGTTTGGACGAACACCCGACACATAAATGTCTTCAACAATGAAATCGGCCATCGGGCCACTTTTACCGGTGGAGTGAATATTCACCGTTGGAATACGTTTTTTCGGATACAGACCACAACGTAAAGTGCCACCACAATCGATGATCGCCACCGCTGTTTCAGTATCAGGCACTGATGATTTGAAACCATCGACTGCTTCCATGCCGGTCAGTTCCACCATACGGTCCACGATGTCAGGACGTGTACCCGCAGTGATATAAAGGATCTTTTTGTTCTTATCTACTGGGATGGTCAACGGGCCGCCCCAGCCACCATTTCCTTTGGTGATATATAATGCATTTGCCATGATGTCTGCTCCTGAACCTGATTAGTTAGCGTGCATGTGCACTTCGGTGCTAAGACGGATGTTCTGTTGTTTCTCGACAAACGCGGTGGTGAAGTCAGTTACCCAGCCACGGAAGAAGTTCGAGATCATGCCGACAAACAGATAGCTGATTGCCAGTGGTGCCAATGGCAGATGCAGCGTTGTCAGACCATTGGCAATACCTAAGTACACAAACAATTCGCCTGGGTTGATGTGAGGAAACAGACCGTTCATCGAATGGCAGCTGTAAGAAGCAGCGGCATAATAAGACGGTTTATAACGTTCTGGTAAGAAGCGACCCAGACTCAAGGTCATTGGGTTCATGAACACGAATGTACCGACCACTGGCAGCACCAGATAACGGGTGAATGGGTTACCCGCACATTTTTGTGCCAGACGTTCAACACGTTCCTGACCGATAAAACGGATCAGCGCGTTCATAGCCACCATCAGTGAGATCAACAGCGGGAGAATGCCAGTGACCATACTGACAAACACCTCGCCTCCTTTCTGGAATAGTCCGATAAACCATTCCGCTGCATGAATTACTAAATCCATGACGTATTCCTCAAGTTGTTCCATCGTTGTTGAAGAAGCACATACATCCCTGAGGGAAAGATGTGCCGTTCATTACAAGCTCTAAGACTAATTACTGCTGCTCACGTAGCTCGTATATTTATATTTTCACAATGAACGAATAATTTCCTGTTTTGATTTTCACATTGTGATGTAAGTGGCATTTTTAGTTTGAAAGGTGTTGATAGCAAAACTCATTCGATACCCAGTAATTGTGATGAAAATGGCTTTTTCATTTCTAAACGATCATAAAAGCCAAATTAAAGCCTCGAAAGAGGCTCAATATTTGTGAAAAATTAATCCTAGTACGGAAAATGAGGCATCAGAAATGAAAAAAGAATGTGTTATTTTAACTCGACATGAAAGACACAAATGAAAGCAAACTTTCAAACTGAAATTTACATTTTTATCTGTAAATAACGCACTCCGATTTGCTCCTGCCACCCGCCTCTTGCTAATATCTGGATAAATGCACAGTATCAGAGGTCTTAATGGAACTCTCTGCAGTCCCTATTTCCATGTTGAAAGGTGTTGGCAGTAAGTTGGCCGAAAAGCTGACTCACCTGCGGCTGCATACTGTGCAGGATCTGCTCTTCCATCTGCCGCTGCGTTACGAAGATCGCACGCGTCTTTATCCGATTGCGGAATTAAGCGCCGATCATTCCTGCACCACCGAAGGCGTGATCCAAAGTTGTGATATTCAGATGGGCAAACGCCGGATGTTGCTGTGCCGCATCAGTGACGGTAATGGTTCCGTGACGCTACGATTTTTCCATTTCACCGCCGGGCAGAAAAATGCACTGGCTGTCGGTCGACGCATCCGTTGTTTTGGCGAGATCAAACGCGGGCTGCATGGTTTTGAGATTGTGCATCCGGAATACAAACTGCTGGATGATGATGCGCCGTTAGACACCGATGCCACTTTGACGGCGGTATACCCGACCACAGAAGGCTTACGTCAGGCCTCTTTGCGCAATCTGACCGATCAGGCGCTGCAACTACTGAAAGAAAATGGCGTCAAAGAGCTGTTACCGGATGGGTTATATCCACGCCAACTCAGTCTCGCCGATGCCCTGCTGTTATTGCATCGCCCGCCACCGGATATTTCACTGGCACAGTTAGAAAACGGCCAGCATCCGGCCCAACAACGGCTGGCGCTGGAAGAGCTGATCGCCCACCACCTGACTGTCTTGCAGCTGCGTTACAGCACACAACAACATCAGGCGCGTGCATTGCCTACCGATTGTTCGTTGTGCGAACAACTGCTGGCCCGTTTGCCTTTTAAACCGACCGGCGCCCAACAACGTGTGGGCCAGGAAATCAGCCAGGATCTGACCAAACCCTACCCAATGATGCGGCTGGTGCAAGGCGATGTTGGCTCGGGTAAGACACTCGTCGCCGCGCTGGCCGCACTGCAGGTGATCGCGCATGGCGGACAAGTGGTACTGATGGCGCCAACGGAATTGCTGGCCGAACAACACGCCAATAATTTCAGTAACTGGCTCACCCCATTAGGTATCGAAACGGGCTGGCTCGCTGGCAAAGTGAAAGGCAAGGCGCGCGAAAAACAGCTGGAAGCCATTCGCAACGGGCAAGTCAAAATGGTGGTTGGCACGCATGCGGTGTTTCAGGAACAGGTTGAATTCCAACAACTGCTGCTGGTGATTGTCGATGAGCAGCATCGCTTCGGTGTGCATCAACGTTTGGCCTTACGTGAGAAAGGCGCGCAAGATGGCATTTATCCGCATCAGTTGATCATGACCGCCACTCCGATCCCGCGCACACTGGCGATGACGGTGTATGCCGATCTCGACACCTCGATCATTGATGAACTACCGCCCGGCCGCACTCCAATCACCACCGTTGCCTTACCCGATACCCGCCGGGAAACAGTGATCGAACGCGTTCGCCAAGCCTGCATTGAAGGTCGACAGGCGTATTGGGTCTGCACCTTAATTGAAGAATCGGAAGTGCTGGAGTGTCAGGCGGCAGAAAATACTGCGGAAGATCTGCAGCACCTGCTACCGGAATTACATATTGGCTTAGTGCATGGCCGCATGAAACCCGCAGAAAAACAGCGCGTAATGCAGGAATTTAAAGAAGGCATTTTACATCTGTTGGTAGCCACCACCGTCATTGAAGTCGGTGTCGATGTGCCAAACGCCAGTCTGATGATCATCGAAAACCCTGAGCGGCTAGGTTTGGCACAATTACACCAGTTACGCGGGCGCGTTGGCCGTGGTTCCGTCGCGTCGCACTGTGTGCTGCTGTATCATGCGCCACTATCAAAAACTGCACAGCAACGTCTGGCTGTGTTACGTGACAGCAACGATGGTTTTGTCATTGCCCAGAAAGATTTAGAGCTGCGCGGCCCCGGTGAAATGCTCGGTGCCAAACAAACCGGTCTTGCTGATCTCAAGATTGCCGATCTGGTGCGCGATCAGGCGTTAATCCCGCAAGTACAGCAACTGGCACAACGAATTTTTCAACAATACCCTGCTTGCGTCACACCGCTGATCCGTCGCTGGTTCGGTGAGCGAGATGATTATTCTCAAGCCTGATGCCATCCGTTACACTGAAGGTCAAATTCGCCTTAATCGTGTGTTCTGAATGGCTTTTTTCATGCATCGTGCATTTCGTTGGTTTCTGTATAGCATTCTGGTGCTGGTAGCGGCAATCTGGCTGACGCTGGGTCTGCTCAAACCGGAACATCTGAAAGGGCCGTTTGTCGCGTGGGTGCAACAGCAGACCGGCCTGCCGCTGGAGATCGGTAAACTCAATTACAACCCACTGTTCCCGAATGTGGTGCTGGCAGAAAATGTCACCCTCGGCCCGGATCTCAAAGCCGATAAAGTCTATATGGAAATCGCCAGTGGCTCTTGGTGGCAACGCCAGCTACATATCGCCCATCTTGATATCATTCGCCCACAGATAAAATGGCAACCCGGTCTCAACTTGCCGCAACCCCTGCGTCAGTTACAGATCGATGATCTGACCATTGATAAGATGAAACTGACTTGGAATAACGGTTCATTAGACGGCGGCAGTCTGCATCTCACTAACTGGCAACCGATCCGTGATGGCGAAGTGCTGCCATTTGCCGAAGTGAAATTTGATGCCAGTGTCGATCGTTTGCAGTTCAGCTCACTGCAGCTGGGCAAAACCCGCCTCCAGGGCACACAAGCAGATCAGACAGTGAATATCACGGATCTGCACAGTGAACTGTTTCACGGCGGCATGGCCGCAAAATTCATCTGGGATTTAAAAAACAACCAGCTCAGTGCGCAGCAACTCGCGCTGGCGAATTGGCAATTAGATCTGCAAGCGCTGCCGGTTTTACCGCTGCCATTACCGCAGATCTCGGTTGAAAAAGCCTCACTGGAAAATGTCAGCGTCATTGACCTGAGCCAGCGCTTTGCTCTGAATCAGGCCAATGGCACGGTTGAAAAACTGGCCTGGCAACCGGGGCAATGGCCTACCTTTGAATATCAGGGCAAGCTCGGCGAATTAACCGATGGCCTGTTTCAGTTAGCCGAGATGCAAGGCGAAGGACGTCTGCGCGAACAAGACTGGCGCTTAGAACTGAAAGGCACCGCCTATGCCGGCGAATTTAACGTCGAATTAGAGGGCAATCGGCAGCCGGCCACGTTAACCGTACACGAACTGCAGCTGAATAATATGCAACCCGAGTTGCAACCCGGTTGGCGCGAATGGTTAGCCAAGCAACCATTCCAGCAGATTGATCTGCGCCGTTTGGATGTCAGCCATCTCTCGCTGATCTCGTTTGACGACAGCGTGCCCTTAACCATGAAATGGCTGGATCTGTTCCTCACTGACCTGCGTTGGACACCGCAAGGCTGGCAAAACAGCAACCACAAAGCACGGTTGGAAGGCAGCTGGCTGGAACTGGTGTGGCAGACCTTGGTTAGCCGGAAGGCTGAATTTCAGGCTGAAATGGCCGACAACGCCATAAAACTGGAGAAATTCACCACTCAACTGGAAGAATCCGCACTGAACATCAGTGGGCAATGGGGGCTTAACGCCGATACCCCGCATCAGCTGAAACTGTCACTGCAGAAATTCGACCTGGAGCAATTCAGTGACATGCTGGGCCCACGTTATCCATTTGCGGGTAAAGCCGATCTCATGTTGGATTTACAGGCTAAAGGACAGGATTGGAACAGCATCAAACCAAATTTACAGGGCACCGCCACGCTGGATGTGCTGGATCTATTTGTCGATGGCCTGAAACTTGATGCCTATCTGGACGAACAGCTGACGCCAAAAGCACCGGCACCACAAGATTTTGAACAACTGATCGGCAAATTACGCGGCGGCGATTCTGCTTTCAACCATACCCGCATTCAACTACAGGCCGATAAAGGCATGCTGAATTTCAATGGTTCGGCCTTTGAGTCGATTACCCACCTGATTGCGCTGAAACAGGGATTTGATCTCAACAAAAACAGCTGGCAACTGCAGCTTGGTTTACTCAATGATCAGTATCAGCCGGAATTGCTCGGCACGCTGAGTGGTGTGTTAACGTCACCAAAATTACAATTCCGCTTACCCGCCGCCAATGCCAGCAGCTGGAATACTCAGCCGATCCACTATCCACCACAGGGTAAAGAGGGGGCGTTACGGGAATGAATGCCTTCCCGGCTGTGGAGTTTGATGTCACGACCGCCAGCGAAGCCGGGGCGCTCATTTATTGGCAGCGGAAAGAAGAGCAATCTCTTGAGGTTCGCGAAGACACTGAATTTCGCTGGCTGCTGCTGGATGGCGTTGTGCAATCCGTATTACGCCACACCGCACCTGATGAGTTGTGTTTACCCCACCAGCAGATCTTGCAGGCATTGTTACCCGCGCATGCCGAACAGGTCTTACATTTAGGCTTGGGTGGCGGTGACTTCCTGCGCTGGTTACATAATCGTTACCCTGGCGTACAACAAACCGCTATCGATCTGAATCAGCAAGTCATTCATCTCTATCAGCGTTTTTTCCAGCAAGCCGAACAGCCGCAGTTACATGCTCAGGATGCTTTCGCCTGGTTGAATACGAATCAGCAGTTGTATGATCTGATCTTGATCGATCTGTTCAGTGATGACGGCAGCCCAGCGCCATTGTTTCAGGCGGAAACCTACCAGCAACTGCAAAAGAACATGACTGCGGATGGCAAAGTCATTGTGAATTTACTGCCGCGCACCGAACAAGAGTGGCAGCGAGTACAGCAGTTACTGGCGCATTGCGGTGAGGTACGCAGCGTACAAATCGCCGGCTACCGCAACTATCTGGTGTGGACCGAGCCTAAACCTGTAACCAAAAAGTAACTGGGCCATCGTTGACTAAACTGACCTGCATATCGGCCGCAAACCGGCCACTGGCCACCGGAACATCCTTCGCCGCCATCTGAGCGATAAAATGTTCATACAAGATTTCAGCCTGTGCCGGATCCGCATTGCGTTCAGCAAAACTCGGCCGCATGCCTTTGTGTGTATCCGCGGCTAAGGTGAACTGGGAAACCACCAGCACACTGCCACCGACTTGTTGCACATTCAGATTCATTTTACCGTCGTCATCACTAAACACCCGATAACCGGCCACGCGATGCGCTAACTTATCGGCTTTCGCCACATCGTCACCACGCTCGACGCCCAACAGCACTAGTAAGCCGTGGCCAATTTCACCGGTAATTTCACCATCCACCACAACACGGGCTTCACTGACCCGCTGGATCAAAGCAATCATGCCTTCTCGTTCCTGCTTTTGACTGGTTCTAAAACCACTCATGTCGTTTTTTAAACAATAGAACAAACTCAACAATCATTGCCAGCTATGAGCATCTCACGTTTGATGTATGTATCATCAGCCCCATATACCACAATTAAGCAGGAACTTAAGCAGCGTCGGAAAGCATTTCTACTCAAAATTACCAATCTCTGGATTTACAGGTAAACCATCGGTTCCAACACTGCCACTGACAGTAGTTGAACCTTGGGCAGGCAAAGGCTCTGACGAAACAGGTTGAATTGGCACTCCTTTTGGTGTTGTATCAACATCCGAAGGCTCTGTTCTAATACCACCGCCATCAGTAATTAGTTCTATACTTGGGCCAGAACTAATGCTACGCACCAAACGGAGCTGTAGATGATCATCATTAATACTCGTCCTAGTGGCTCCAATATTAAAAGTAACAATCCAAATAAGACCCCAATCCATTACAACCGACGAGCTCCAATACTGATCATCACCAGAGGTATTAGAAAATCGCATCAAATTAATAGCCGGGAAAGTACATTGGTGCTCAACCAGCGAATTGAGTTCCTTGATATTAGGCAGCCGCCAGTCAGTAAACCCAGCAAAACCTCCATTACTGTTGAGCTCTTGCGCATGTTGTAGTGCTTTCTGCCAAGTAAACTGCTCAGCACTACCAGTAGCGCAATCAAAGCTCAATTGCCCTTCGGCACATTGCTTCCACATCAGCCTTGTTTTGCTATCACTGACAGTGCCATCACCGTTATTAATCAATTGGCTGTCAGGTGTGCTGGCCACAATAGATTCTGGTTGACAGAACTGAGCCTGTACTGCACTACTTGCCATCACCAGAGTAAACAACACTCCCAGTGATAAACGATTGGCATCAAACCAGCTGGATTCATTAGTTTTCATAACACAACACTCCTTGTTATTGTCCACTACGCACCAACCGAAGCTGGAGATTATTGAGTTTGCTGCTCCATTCGGTATCGCCAAAATCGAAATAGACGACCCATGCGTTACTGTTATTACCTGCCGCGGTCGATGAACTCCAATACTCAAGTCCTTGCCGAGTATCCGGAAAGTAACTCATATCTATAGCCGAATTAGAAAACCGGGGAACACTGTAATCCACTAGTCCTTGCAATTCAGTCACAGTCGGTAGTCGCCAATCGTGATAACCGCAGAGCCCCTGCGCATTTATGGCAGTAACATAGCTCCAAGTATCGCAAGCAATGCCGCCAATGCAACTACCACCATTTTGAGTGCCAGCATCACCACCATTAGTGGTAGAGTCGGGGTTATACCAGCTATAGGTATTACCTTTATCGCGTAAACCACCATCCTTAGTCAGTACACCATGATCAGTATGAATCTCCCATATCAGCCCGGTGACGTTGTCTTTCACACAGCTCCACTCAGTAGCTGAGGAAGTCAGTGGCTGACCGTTGCTATCGAGTTTGGTAAAGCTGAAACCGGCATGACCATCACTGTCATCATTCGCTGTGGCATCACGCCCCGACTCCGCATCCTGCCCAGGGAAACCGGCTGCCGGACATGGTAAATGACTGTTAGAACCATCAATCATACAGCTGGTTATCCCAGTGTCATTCAGATGCCCAGCTACAGTTGTAACAGGTGGTGTTATTCCGCTATACACAGACCAATCAACTGTTTTATCAGCCGTATTCGCGAATATGGCACCGTCGTCATAAACGCCGTTATTGTTTGCATCATATTCAAACTTAACCAGTGAAATAGCGCCATTACCTTTAAACGTAATATTCAACTCATTTAATTTAATTCCCCCATTAATGGCGAGATTGGCTAATGAGCTGTAGCTATTATTTGCGTAACTTTGTGCATCAAACTGCTGATTATTTAATTCAACGGCATAACTTTGATAAATGTTTACCTGCGGATCATCATTTAACGCAACGCTTTCCGTGACCTGAGCAGTGCCACCATCGATAGGCTTATATTGCAAATAACCCGGTAAAGCAGGTTCGGTTTCTCCACGCCAGGAAGCCAGCATCTCTCCCTGATCGGTGACAAAAGCCAGTTCCCGATCAAATGCGGCAATTGACGAGGCAGACATCACCACGGTCATTCGCATTTTTCGATCCAGCTTGATTAATCCGGCAGGCACAGGCAGGCGATATTTAATAAAATATTCATTATTGCTGCCACTGGCTGGTGCCCAACTGGTTGTATAACGCTGCACCAGATTACCGCTGAGTGTCTGTTCAGAGATCTGAATCGGCACATCAGTCGCAGTCTCATCGGTTTCAATATGGTGCGCTTGCGCATACCATTGACTGATTAAAGAGGCTTCATCACTGACAGAAATCGGCAACGTCGTCAGCCCGGTCTTACCGGCAAAATCATTAACCGTAACCTGAATCGTTCCCTTAAAGGCTTTAGTGTAGGTATGGCTCGCACTCATCACATCACTGGTGGTGCTATAACTGCCAGTCTGACCATCGCCCCAGTTGACCGAGATCGCATACTCCGGATTACCGTTTGTCATCTCGATGCGCAACGTCAATGCGTCATTGACCAACAAAGCCGATGCAGAGGGTATAACCCGGTGCACTAAATTATTTGCGATAACAGCGGCTTTGAGTGAGATGCTTTTACTGAAGCCACCATCGGCAGTGACCTGAAGCGAGCCGGTGAAGTCACTGATTGTTTTCGCTACCGCGCTGAGAGTAACTACTCGGCTAGCGCCCGGGGCCAGCGTGAAACTGCTGGCATCATTTAGAGTGAAAACATTGTTATTGCTGGCCAAGACCAGCTTGATATTAGTGAGTGGTTGCCCTCCACTATTGCTGATAGTCAAGGTTTTATTGCTAAACCTTGCTCCACTGATATCGTAGGCAACCGAGCCAAAATCCAGTATCGAAGCAGAGACGTCTAGACGCGGCGGCAGCGCCTTGACCACGATTGTCACGGTGTCGGAATCCACCAGCCCTTGATTGTCCTTCACTATCAAAGTCACCACATGGCTACCAACAGCCAGTTTGCTCAGACTAATACGGCTACTGCTGCCCTGCAACTGACCATTCAGCCACCATTCGTAGCTGGCTATAGAACCATCTGGATCGCGTGATACCGAGCCATCCAGATTTACCACTTCACCATCGTTGATAGTGATATCCACCCCAGCATTGGCGGTTGGCGCTTTATTCTCCGCCAAAACGACCAACTGCAAATTATCACCTGCGACATCACCATCATTATCAGTAACCTTCAGAGTAACCAGATGTGTGCCTACCGAAACCCCTTTAAGCTGAAATTCCTGCTCGTTAGAAACAGGATGACCATCCAATAACCATTGATAACTAATAATCTGCCCATCAGTATCCCGAGAACCAGCTGCATTCAGGTTAATGGCCTCCCCCTGATTGACGGTTATATCTGCACCGGCATTAGCAATTGGATACAGATTCGCGGCCATGGGTGGAGAATACATTAATCCTGTTGCATCCTTATACGATAGATTTTCCGCCTTCTTCGATGAAAATAAATACTCGATGGTTTTTCCTTCAAAAAATGAAGGGCAGGTAAACGTGGATTCTGATGATTGGAGGATTGTCTCTTCTTTACACTCTAATGGTTCTTGTTGCTGGTTATTTAAAGGCTTTATTTTGAGAGTTATATCACTAGGCAAATATTCTCCCGAAGCCTTAATCTGATATTTAGAACTAACCAATGTAGTAGCGACACTACGAATAATAGGAGCAGGATAACACCTATTTAAACTAAGAAAATTAATCCATAAGTCATGTTTGCCTGGTTGATTTAATTCATCTTCTTTTGGCCATTGTTTGGTGTATTTCAAACCAGCATCAATATTCTTCCAACTCGAATCCATTTTGACGCCTATGGATACAGACGCTGCAGCAATAATACCTGCCCCTATCCCACCAGAGACACAAGTCTGACCATACCAATTAAAATCATCACCAATTTTATCAATCGCATTGGTTATTTCTCCATCTGAGCTAATATTCATATCTGTGACCAAATTAGCTGAGGCATTGGCAAACCGCACTCCCGTGACAAATGCATCGAGATCAAAACTAGTCCCTAGTCTCATACCTGCGGAAGCCTTACCCTTCAAAAAAGGTAATTCTGCCAAATGACCATTTTGTGTCGGCGTCAAAGAACTAAAACCAGCTAATTCACCCTTTGATTCTTTTTTCAAACCAAACGTGAGATGACCTCCATTGATTCTGACACCAGACTCACCAGTAAGTGAAAGAGTTCCTTTGGCATCCATATACACCCAAATGATAACCCCTCCAGTGGCACTAGCCATTCTCAGTGGTGTTTGTGTTTTGCCTCCAGAGAAAATACAAGTTTGCGGGCAGGGGATGGTCCAAACTAGACCCACCACAGGATACTTGCCAATTTTATCCTTACTGTCTAAACCGGTAAATTTTCCAGATACACCCAACATTTTTATCTGTTGCTCTTCAACTTCTTTCCATGCTTGGCTGTAATAACCAAAATCCACCTTCCCATCCATGGATATTTTTGTTTCAGCCTGCAAATCACCTTCTACTGAGTAATTCATAGATTTCAAACCAGATGACATGTCAAAATCTAACTCGCTGGTTAATTTTAAATCTTTCAGCACACCATTAATTTCGATGCTTGGTGTTGTTTCAGTGCCATACCCATTTACCTTACTAATATCGACACCCATCCCCTTTAAGCTAAGCTTCAAATTCAGGGAAATATCACTTCCAACACTAAGAGAACCATTTGTCCCTGCAGCTGCACGCTGAAATTGTCGAATGTTTTTAACCACGACACCACCATTCAAGGCAACCTTAGTATCCAATGATAGTGATTTCATGTTATCGGCGGCGGTAACAACTGCATCTGACGGCTGAATCGCGCTAGGAGAGATAACGCCAACAAAATTATCTGCATCTAATTTAACAGTTTGAGTACTCTGCTGTGCGCTAGTTACTACATCAGCCAATGTCACTGCAGATAAAGCTAGGCTATGACTACTATCATTTTGTATTTCATTACTTTCAACCTTAGCGGCAATACCAAACGGAAAACGAGGATCAACACTCGGAGGAATATATAATGTAGAACCACTAGTAACACTGTCAGCCAAAGCACTGTCTCCGGATACAACCAGTCTAGTTGTACCATCAGGCTCAACGGCAACTTGTGTTATTTCGTTTGTTTTTTCCAATTTATCAATTATTTGAACTTCAGGTTTAATTTCCGCATTTACAACAACTGATGATGTCGAATCATTGCCGTTTTTTTCTTCTTCACTGCCACCACAAGCAGTTGTAAGCAGACCCAACAAACTGATCAACCAAATTCGGTAGAAAGTCTGGTATCCATGTTTTATCGTCATTCCAGTATCCTTTGCTTTTTTATTAATATTCAACTGACTAATTGAATGTCACTGATCTGCTATATTATCACCCTGTTATTTTTGCATTTAAAAACAAAGCATTGACATATAAGCTCAAACTATTGGAGCGGTAGTGCAAAGAGAAATAAATTTTAATGCGGTTAACTAAGCTACACTTTCCAGAGATTTTTTATGCTGGCACCGAAAAAACATCCGCTCAAAAGAATCTCATAAATCTACTGTCAAACGCTCAGTTATTACCTGAAATTAACCAATGAAAAATGTAAAAGAGGCCACCTAAACGGCAGCCTCTTTTATTTATCAGAACGTTAATGCCGTTTGTAATACAGCACCAAATTCTTTATTACCAGCATAAATACCAGCAACATCGAAATGGAATGTATCAAACGGTGATAAACCAAAACCAGCGGTCACGGCGTCATTTTGCGTGCCTTGCAGATCATGGCGATAACCGGCACGTAATTGCGCCCAATGGAACACGTCAAATTCAGCGCCCACACTCGCCATTTGTAAATCATCATCACCTGCATTAAACGTATTAGTTGTGCCAGTTAATGCTGAGAAACGTTTCTGAGCTAACAAGTCAACATCACCTGTAACGGTGAACATTCCTAGTGCTTTATAAGCCACAGAAGCTGTAGGCACGGGAGATAATTCATAGGTGGCATTAACACCGTTAACTTGTTTAGAAATGTCTTGTTTGAACATATTTTTAACGGCTAAACCAGCCATTAAACCATTTTTCCATTCTGCAGTAACACCAGTATCAAGGTTAAATGCTGTTTTTGATTCAGTGTATTGGTCCGCATCGAAATTATCGAAATCCGTTGTCGCAGCAGCAATATAGTTAATCATATCAATGCGCTGAATTTTAGGACTGGCCCCCACCGACCATTTCACATCATTATAATCAAATGAACGGGCCAAGCTCAGGCCAAAATCAGTCACCGATGCACCTAATGCAACAATTTTGGATTGGACATTGTTTTCATTCGTAGGAATAGTCACCGTGATGGTTTGGCCATTCACAGTTTCCGTTACCTCTTGAAGATCATTCATATTTACGTCAGTAAATGCCATGACATCCGCATAGCCATTCACAAATACAGCAGAAGAGATCACAGATGAAGGCAGGGCAATGGCTAAACCTGCACCGGCTTTAGCAAAACCAGTTGCACCTTGCAGTTCAGTTAATTCGCCTTTTACTTTCTGACTTAATGCATTAAATTGATTAGCAGTATCCGCATTAATATTGTTTCCATTTTGAAAATCCTGATACATATTTTGAAAGCTATCGTAATCATCAGAAAAATCACTGGCTTTATTAACTAAATCACCTTTATCAAAAACCTCAACGCCAACTACTGGTAATAAAATACCAAAATCATCTGATTCGCCATAATTAGCTAATAATGCCGGGTTATAAAAAGGTCCAGCCAGATAATTGGCACTGGTCACACCCGCACCACCCATCGCATCTTGGCGGGCATTAAATGTATACGGGGCAGAAAATGCTGAACCGGTCACGGTCGCCAGCGCAATAAAAAGCAGTGATTTTTTCATTCTTTTAATCCTTTAAATTAAAAACTTTTACGTAAAAAACAGGAGGGCTTAGCCCTCCTGCAAAGTAACAGATTAATGCACAGTTGCATCAGCCGGCGCTGCATCAACCGTGTCGGCATAACCATCACCGTCAGAGTCGAGTGCATGACCGCTTAAAATAGCGTCGAAAGCGGTTTTGTTGGTCACCAACATGCGTTCATTGGTTGCAGCATAATAACGAACTTCATGCACCGCGCCGTTATATTCGGTGTAGCCATAGAAGCCATCGTCAATGTCATCGGTGATTAAGCTGCGGATTTGATCATCGATACGAATCATGGTGGCGCCATTAATAGTCTCTTTGACCCAACCGCTGCTCGCGACATCCAGCACGGTGGTGTAACTCTGGGTGCTGCTGTTATATCCCAGTAAAATTGCATCACCTTGTGCAGCGGACGAATCGCCGACCAACACTAACTGATAACCGTTATTAACACTGATGTACTGTGATGGAGTCGTACTGCTGCTAAATAACTGCGACATCGCAGTAACCTGTGAACCACTCGCCCACACCGTATTAATCGAACCGTTATCTTCAATACCAATAGAGTATTGCGGCACACCGGTGGTTTGCACTTCACAAGCTGATGAACCACTCGGGAACACCGCACTGCTGTCAACAAATGAGGATGAAGATGTTGCAAAGTTAAAATTACTGAATGCACCAGCGACCAACTGCCCCGCAAGATCAGAACACGAGCCAGTCATTGTGATGGGAGCGCCATCAGGGTCTATACCACTCACCCCCCCAGTCGCACTATCCGGCGTCAGGGTAACGGTTTTTCCACCCGCAGAGAGTGACCAACCATTACTGAGTAAAACGTATTTACTGCCGGATGACGAATCAGGGGTATAGGTTGTCAGTGAGCGAATCTCGTAAGAGCCACTGCTCGCAAATTGGTTAGTAGTGCCGGTAGAAACCCAATCATCATACCAAATGTTGTCGCCACCACTGCCCGCGATATACAACTCAGAACTGCTTGCCACATAATCAGCCAAAGAGCTGATTGACGGCGTGGTCGAGCCACTGCTAGACCCTGAACCCGTTGTAGTACCCGAACCTGTCGTAGTACCTGAACCGGTTGTGGAGCCTGAACCGGTCGTCGTAGTAATCGATGGATCGGTAGGTGCAGCATCAACCGAATCAGCAACACCATCATTATCAGTGTCTAATGCATGACCCGCTAAAATAGCGTCATAGGCCGCTTTATTCATAAACATCATCGGCTCGTTGGTGTCGAGGTAATACCGCACCTGTTGTACTCGACCGTCATATTCAGTGAAGCCATAAAAACCATCGCTAATATCATCAGTAATCCGGCTACGGATGGCATCGGCCAGTCGAATAACCACGATACCATTGGTGGTCTCTTTGACCCAGCCCGTGCTTGGCACATCAACCACCACACTGTAACCACCGGATGTATCTTGTTGTAATAACACCGCTTCACCTTGCGATGCCGACACATCACCCAACAGTACTAACTTATAGCCGTTTTGAAGATTGGTGATCACATTGCTACCAGTGCTAATATCGCTCGGTACGCTGGCGGAGAAGAGATCGCTCAACGAGGCCACTTGCGTCATCGTCGATGTTTGCACATGGTTCGTGCCGCTATCCCGCACCTCAATAGAGATTTCCGGTTCACCCGAATTGTTGGTCACTGCGCAGGCATAAGCCCCTGATGGGAAAGTCGCCGCTGGGTTGACATAAGAAGCGAGCGTTGTGCTATTCATGGCCGACAACTGCGACGCAAACGTTTCGCCAGAGATATCTGCACATGAACCACTCATGGTAAATGAGCCCATGTTATCGGCCCCTGTCACCAAGCCAGTCGATGCATTGGGTGTAAGTGTGATGCTCGTTGGGTCACTCTGTAATACCCACCCTGTGCTCGTTAAGGTATAACGAGAGTAGAGAGAGTTATCAGGACGATACAAGCTAGTCGATGTTAACTGTTTACCATCTTGCAAATTATATTGATTAACACCGCTCGCGAGCCAATAATCCAGCCACAGATGGTTGTTACCGCCTACGAGGTAAAACTCAGATAATCCATTAAAGAACGTCACTAAATCGGCTGATGGCGTTGGTGTATAACTGCCATCGGCCAGTTCGCTATTCACCGCAACCACTTGCGCATCAACTGCTGAAACCGCTGCGGATGAGGCACTGATGGCGCTATTGACTGCGCTGTCATGCTGCACATCATTCCACTGCTTCACTAAGGTGCTGAGCTGAAAGCTATCTGACTCACTAAACACGCCATCGGCATACGCTGTTGCCATGCTACTCACCACCGCCGAGACATTTTGGCTACTGGTTTTAGCTAATTCAGCCACCGCTGCTGACATAATGGCCGCTGTTTGTTCTAATGTAGAAGCTGCATTAAATGCAGCACTATTGGTAATATCAACTGCTTTGGTTGTTAATGGCTCAAAGCCAACCACTGAGCGTACAGCAGCTGCAACGCCAACAACATCCGCTTGGCTCACAGTACCCTCTTCTTTTACCAATGCGTTAATACGACCCGCTACCAAATTAGTGTAAGGTGTGATCGGAATATTACTGATACCGGAAGCTGCAATATTAGGGCTAGAAACTAATGTTTCTAACGTAGTAGAAGGGGCCGAATAAAACTCACCAAATGATGAAGAACCACAAGCAGACAGTTCGCATTTCATTTGTGTAGCCGCATTTGATGTCAGTGCAATTTTTACAATGCCACCTTTATATGATGCAGCAGGAATGGCGAGCGCATATTCACCTTTGTCATTGGTTGTCGCTGAACCACGAGCCACCCATGCACCACTCACTAATTCATACGCTGTCACCAGGCCATTTTTCACAACCCCTTTAACAACCACCCCCGTTAATGAGAGCGTTGCCCCTGAGGTCGAGCCTCCGGAAGTTGAACCGCCTGAAGTAGGATTTGTTTCACTATCAGAACCTGCGCCACCACATCCTGCAAGTAATAACGCAGACGAAATAGCTGACGCTAACATCAATTTTCTGAACTTCATCATGTGATCTCCCAGTTTTATCCGATATTGATTTTTAGCAACAAACCACTGTTACTGAATCAGTAGATTAAAAGTTCCAATACGCAATGATGCTGTTATTCCAATTAGTCAGTGTGCTTTCCGGCATAATGACATTAGCCTCTTGCATCTCACCTAACTTGGTGTAGCTGTATTCAGAGATATAATTCACCGACAGTTTTTCAGAAAATTGCCAACCTAACCCCGCAGCTAGCTGCGCTTTATAACCAGAAGCCAGGAAATCGGTTAGTGTTGGATTGTTATTATTTGTGTTACTTACGCGACGAAATAATGGGACCCCTGCCTGTATGCTGGCAAAGGTACGCAAGCCTTCATTTTCGAATCGGAAATAATCATCGTAGCCATACCCCAGCATTAAATTCAAAGCAACCGATTCCTCTGATATGGCGCCCTGAGGTAAATCGAAAGTAGCATTTACGCTGTTAGCTAACGCATCAGAAGTGCTGGTTTTCTTGAAATTGCTACGAACAAACGAAAAATCGCTGTAATTAAATCCACCCGATAGATAATGACCATCATCGATCTGACGAACCCCCGTGATGGTGACATCGGTTCGCTTCAGTGACACATCATTTGTCTGAACAGTACCAAACGATTTTGTTTTCCAGCTTTCAGGGTTATCTTCACCATACAGCGAACTGACCGTGAAAATACCAAACCCCCACTGATCATTGATGGCGGTATAGGCGCCTGAACGCTGAACCGGCACCGATGCAGTCGACTTGGTATTGATGCCCATACCATAAGCATTAGTGCTTTCTTTATAGGTCATGGAATCTAATCCCAAACCAAAATAGCTGAACGACATGAGCTCATGTTTTTCATGCATAGATAGCTTCGGTGACTCACTGGCAAACGAAGGAACAGAAAAACAGGCTACAGCTAACCAACAAACACATTTCAAATCAGAACGCATAGATATCCTTATTCAGCTTCGTGATAAATGGGCAGCAAGAATATTTATCAACAAGAGTCGGCTCAAAAAAGAGTCGGCTCAAAAAAGCCCCTACTTATCACCCTGCTATATTTTACATTGAAAAACAATGTCATGGCGTAATAATGCAAACAATTGGCACCATTGTGCAAAGATTGGTAAATGTTGATGTCGCCAACTGTGCGACAATATCTTGAGTTCTGGTGTTACCACTACAGGATGTAAAAACGCGATCTGCATGAGTGTCACGACAAGGAAAATGTATGCTCTCACCCTTCGATAGTTTGCCTTTCACAATCTATAGTTGGCTGATGTTTGGTGAAGCAGCAATTGCCATCTTTCTGAGCTTTTACAGTCTGTTTCAAAGAAACTCGCATGTGGGCTATTGGTATTCGTGGTTGTGTTTGGGCGAAGGAATTTATACTGCCGGTTATGGCATGGAGTTGGCTTGCCATTCAGTTGAACAAACGCATTACTGGCTCACGGTCGAGATGCTAGGCGGTGCCTATCTACCCGCTTTTATTATTCTGATGGCATATACCTATCGATATCACATTAAAGCCCCGCACTGGTTAACAACCACTCTGTTAACTATTAGCTCAGCAACACTGATTATTCAATTTGGCAACGATAGCCACGGATTAATATTCAAGTCAGTGGAATTAACTCAGCATGATGGTATGTCTGTCAGCTTATTAGGGTTTGGCCCTTGGTTTTATGCACATATGGTTTATGTCAATGTGGCCATGGTTGTCAGCACTGGTCTTTTTTATCAATGCTGGCAGCAAGCCCCCCAAAACCAGAAGTACCAAGTCTTATTGATCTTACTGGGTTCACTTCCGCCTTGGATTTTTTACCTAATTTACCTACTAGACTGGGCCCCCTACGGCTTGGATCTAAGCGCATTCGGCTTTCTCATTGCAGGCCCACTCTATGGCTATAGCTTATTTCGTTATCGTTTTGCCGACTTACTACCCATCGCCCGGGCACAAATATTCGATAATATCGATGAAGGCATCATGGTGGTTGATACACAATGGCGAGTGCTTGATTGCAATAACCAAGTGCTCCAATTTTTCGCGATGGCACCGATCGATAACATACAAATCTGCCCACCCCAATTAAAAAAAATCGCCCAGCAAAATATCACTGCTAACGAGAGCGATCGCCAGCAAATGCATCTCAATCAGTATACATTTGATATTCAATGTCACCCGCTACGCGATAATGCCAGTTTACTCGGCTATGTACTGATGATTCGAGATATTACTGAGCGAGAACAACAACTCAGCTTGCTACAGAATCATGCTCAAATTGATGACCTAACTGGCATTTTAAACCGACGTATGATCTTGCAGGAATTAGAACTCATCGCACAGCAGCAGTGGAATGCATCAAGCCAAACCTATTTCAGTGTAATCCTGTTCGATATAGACCGATTCAAACAGATCAATGATCGTCAGGGGCATCCGATTGGTGACCTGCTGTTGAAACAGCTGGCTAGTTTGTTGCAGCAACAACTGCAAGCACATGAGATATTTGGCCGCTATGGTGGCGATGAGTTCTTAATTCTCTCCTCTGGTGTAACCCCTACCGAATTAGAAGCCAGAGCCGAACAACTGCGTTTACTCGCCCACGGTCAATTAGGGATCACACTCAGCATGGGGGTGACTCACTATCAACAATACGACACGCCTCGACTGATGCTGCAACGTGCAGACTACGCACTCTATCAAGCAAAAGCTGCTGGTCGTGACTGTGTTCTCACGATGCAAGAACAGCCCGATGAGCAGCTACCGGCTATTGGGTTACGTTAGTTTTTTTCCGTCTGCACCAGATGCTGATTGCGATATTCAGTTGGGCTCATATTAAGTGTTTGACGAAATACGCGCGTCAGATAGGCCTGATCACGGAATCCCGCAATTCGTGCAGCCATTTTAATGCTTGAACCATTCTCTAACTCTTGGATCACCCGCTGTATCTGGATTTTGCGCACATACTCCGTGTAGTTCATACCAAACAACGATTGTATTTTACGCTGCAAGGTTCGGTTGCTGAGGTTCATCTGTTCTGCCAGCGACTCTACCGAGAGGGTGTTTTGTTCCAACAATTGGCAAGTCTGACGATAAAGAACATCACTAAACTGCCGCTCACTCTCATCAATTTTCACCGTTGTAGTGCTTTCAAACTGAAGTATTGCTTTTGATTCTTCCGACGGGCTGAACGTCAAATGTTCTTTTAACCACGCCCGAACACGTTGACGATTCTCCAGTAGAGCCTGTAAACGTAAATTTAATACCGCAGGGGTTAGCGGCAGCGATAAATAACCATCAGCCAGTGCGCTCCACGCGCTGGCCTCTAAATCGGAGCAATCACTCACACAACAGAGAATAAATGGAATATGACTGGTTTCAGATGTAGTTTTACATTGAGAAAGAAATTCCCGTGGGTCACCATCCGGCAACCAACGCGCAGTCGAAAGCACCAAATCCACCGAATCCTCTTGTATTCGCGTAAAAGCTCCCTGCATAGAAGCAGAAAAAAGAAGGCGATAGGTTTCACCCAACCATGCCAATAATAAATGAGACATATCAGGATCAGACTCCACAATCAACACAACAGGGGCATCGAGTGGTGCGAGCGGCACAACAATAGGGGAAAAATCCGGTACGACACCTTGCAATAAACACCACGAAGCTGGAATGGCTAATTCCCATCCATGGCCACCATCGTAATCATCTATATATTGATAGCGCCCCCCTGAAGCAAGCAAACGCTGTAAAAGTAGCCTTGATAGTAAATCTGGCGCTAACGTATCGCTCCACTGAGTATGGCAAACATATGCTACAAAATACATCATCCGACACACCAGCATGCCCGAGGCATGATCCAACATGCACATAAAATTCAGCTTATGTTCTGCCGACATAGACGCCTGAGCATTAGAGATCAATGTTTTTAAGCACTGATCAAGTAATTCATGGTCGATGGTGACAACAGCATCAGGAATCATCACGATATGTAACGCGTCGCGCGTTAACTTGGCCTGATAGCAATACCCATCTAAATGGGGCAATAACCACGAACGTAAAATGATAGGGATCTGCGGGTTTACATTCGGTTGCTCTGGGGCATAATTCTGCAGTTGCTGCACCAACGCTTGCAAACGTTCAAATCCTCGACGAGCCGAAGTCTCACCCTTTTGCAAAGCCTGATCGGAGGCCATCAAAATAAGGGAATTCTGGCACTCCTCTACCAATTTCGCCAAAAGAGATGTGGTTGCTTGCATGCCAGTTGCCGCACTCTCTTTTTCTTGTACAACAAATTGCTCTTTACGTTTTAGACGTTGTTGTTTTTGGCTAAACCACCAACCCCAACCGAACACAATCACTACGGAGGCAACAGCTACCCATTCCGATGTTCGCCCCCATGCAGACGCGACAGATATCTCAGCCACTACGTAAACTTGCTCTATCTCAGTTTTGGATGAGGATAGCTGAACCTGCAAACGATAATGACCCGTTGGTAAAGCACCATAATACAACACCGTCATACCATTAGCTAAAGGCTGCCACTCGCTGTCATAACCAACCAATCGATAAAGAGCGTGATTGGCACTCTGATCATCAACACGCTGAATACGAAAACGCACATCGGAATTAAAAGAAGCCACATGAATATATTTTGGCTGCTCAGATAGATGCAATTGCCGACTATTACCTGCATCAGTTTGCCATATTGTTATTCCACCCAATGCTCGCATTGAGCCCTCAAGTGACTCCCCTGCAACAACAAAAGAGACAATACAGCATCCCAACGCTATTAAGGCTTTCAGGCCATTTCGCCAACGTAGCATATGCCTCCGCCAATTTATTACCGAGCAATGGCTCGGCACACAATCGATTTCATGCTAAAGGCTATTCTATGTTGTTTTTTTGATCTCGCACCAACTAAGATGAGAAAAAAGAGCGGCGAGAGGAGACTTCTCGCCGCTAAAGGTCCGCTTATTCAAGCGTTCTACAAAGGAACTCGGTGATGGATAAGCTCTACGATAGAGAGCTTAGTGATGAACTGGGTGATGCTGTGAATGCCAGTCATCTGAAGCAGGTACGGTGTTGCGTGCATGGTGAGTCAGATATAACAACACTGAACTGCCCAGCAATAACACCATACCCAAACCAAAATGGAGGTAACACCAAAAGCAACCAGCACGGCACTGCCCAACGAAGCAGATAACATTTCGCCCCGCTCCCGCCAACGCCGTCGCAGTGCCAGCAGTACGTTTGTACGGTTCCAGCAAACTGGCCAGCGCATTAGGAAACGCCATGCCATTGCCGAAGGCAAACAGCGCCAGACCCAGCATCATTAGCAATGCCGTATGCGGCAGTAACAACATGCTCAGGCCAGACACAAATTGCAGCAGTGACGCCACTTGTAAGACGGTCTCTTTCGAGAAGTAATGGCGTGTTTTACTGGCCAATATGCCGCCCAGAACCAAAGAAAAAGCAGGTAGTAATGTCCAGCGACCATATACATCCGCACTCATGCCGACTTGCATCTGCATGATGAACGGCATGACTGAGATAGAGAAAACGTTCAGGGAATACTGGATCCAAACCACACCAGAGTAACAACGGAAGTGGTTACTCTTCAGCAACAGGGCATATTGATGCACAAAATCGATGAAGTGTGCTCGCTCATCCGCAGACTGCGCTTGATGGGTTTCGTCAAAACGATAGAACAACAGCACCCACAACAAGCCTAAATAACCCGCCATGGTGAAGAAAATGCTGACCCAGCCAAAATGCGTAGTCAGAAAGCCACCGGCTAATGGCGTAATAGTGGGTACAAACGCCATCACGATGCCAAATAGGCCATGGCCTGACGTAAGTGAGAACCTTCATAGCGATCACGCAGCGAAACGCGAGCAATGACCGAAGCGCAGCCCGCACCAATGCCCTGCAACACACGCCCCAGAATAATCAGCGTCGCACTATGGTGAGCGAACAAAGAGAGCAGAATGCCAAATACCGCCACCATCAGACCGGACAACAACACCGGACGGCGGCCGTAAATATCGGATAACGGACCATAGAACAGTTGTGACGGGCCAAAACCAAGCAGATAGGCCGACACCAGCCACTGTGTCATCTGCGAAGAAATACCCAGATCCTGATGCATTTCTGGCAGGGCTGGCAGCAATAAACTCATACCGGTCTGACCAACGGCAATCAGCAGACAGGAGTAAATCACTGGCACCCATTTTTCACTACGACTTAATTTTTTCTGCTGCAGGATCACCGGTTGTTGAATAACCGCTGGATCTTTATAGTATGCGCCACTGCTACTGTCACTACTCATTTTTGTTCTCTGGATTTAGCGGGAATACATAGCCCGAACCATGAAATGACACTTTCATGGTGAAAAACTCTGTAAATCGAACGATTGACGTGGTTTTTCATAATTATCGGTAGCAAGGGTCATAACTGTCTAACGACTAATATTCATAGCCTGTGATAAGAAAAACTTTTCACCAAATTTGGCGTAGATTATGCAGAACACATTCCAGTTCCTGCTCAAGGCAGGCCGCATAAGCATCTGCGTTTCAAGGGGTTAATGTGAACGTTCGTTTTCTGGAAACATTTTTGTGGGTCGCACGGTTAAATAGTTTTCGTTTAACTGCTGAAAAATTGTTCACTACACAAGCGTCGATCTCCAACCGCATTGCAGCGCTGGAAGAAGAACTCGGCGTTAAATTGTTCGTGCGCGACAATAAAGGTGTACGTCTGACCCCGGATGGTGACAAGGTGCTGGAGTACGCCGAACAGATCGTCGGGCGTGCACATGCCTTACGCATGTCACTCGGGCAAGCCAGTGGTTATGAAGGCAAAGTCCGTATCGGTGCCATCGATTCGGTGGTACAAACCTGGTTTATCGAACTGTTATCCTGGATCACCGTCAATTACCCGCATCTGGAAGTCGAAATTGCGGTCGACAGTGCGCGCGGTCTGTCGAATCAATTACAAAAAGGGTATCTGGATATCGCCTTTCAGGCGGACTTGGTGCGTCTGGAATCGATCCGCAATCTGGAGCTAGCGAAATACCCGATGCGCTGGATTGTCGCCGCTAATTCCCCCTATAACCGCCCCTTCTCATCACTGCAGGAACTGGCCAGTGAACGGCTGATCACTTTTGTCGCCAACTCACGTCCGCATCAAGATATTCTGAGCTTATTGCACCTCAACGGCATAACGTCGCCCCGCATTAGCTGCGTAAACTCATTTGCCGCCATGACTCGCCTGATTGAAGACGGCTTTGGCATCGGCGTGATCCCGCCGGCATTGGTGCGCGAACAGCTGGCGAATGGTTCGCTGGTGATTTTAAACATTGCCAATACCCAGCCATCTTCTCTGTCGATGCTGTCGCAAGTGGCCTCATGGCGTACCGGTTCGGGGCTGGAACACTGCGAAGCAATTGTTCGGCAAGCCCAAAATATCGTGCAGCGGTTCTGCAAAATTATCGGCCCGGAACGCGGTATTGCCGCCAACAGTGCGCCAGTGCTCAAACAAGTTGATAGTCCCGCTGAGATAAAAGCAGTTACTATACGCTGAGACTTTTCTTTCGGAGCCCACCATGCAGTTCTTCCGTCGTTTGCAGGACATCCGCGCTATCAGCTTTGATCTTGATGACACCTTATACGACAACCGTCCGGTGATTGAACACGCCGAACAATGGATGGTGGAACACATGCGCGACCGCTATCTGGCCAGCGCCATGTATGATCGGGCCTGGTGGCTACAGCTGAAACACGAATTACAGCATCTCGACCCGTCACTGAAGGACGATGTCAGCCGTTGCCGGATCGCCATGTTGGAAGTGGGCTTGCAACGCGGTGGCATGCCCGCCGAGATAGCAAAAATCGAGGCACAACGTTGTTTTGCCGAATTTCTGGAAGTCCGCTCGCAAATCGCCGTACCGCCGGAATCGATTGAAGTGTTGAAAAAACTCAGTCGCCACTTCCCGCTGGTAGTGATCACCAATGGCAATGTGCTGCTGGAACGCATCGGGCTGGAGGGGCATTTTAAACACGTATTAAAAGCCGGTAACGGCCAGCGCATGAAACCGGCGCCGGATCTGTTCCGCATGATGGCCGCACGGCTGGAACTAAAACCACAGCAGATCCTGCATGTCGGGGATGACGTAAATACCGATGTATTCGGCGCGATAAGAAACGGTTATCAAGCTGCCTGGATCAACAACCAAGGGCAGGACTGGCGCAGCCTGCACACCTTGCCCCACCTGATGTTACAAGATATTCGCGATCTGCTGACGCTCATTCCGGACGCCAATAAACGATGAAATTGTCAAACTACATGGCTGGCTTGTTGCTGGCGATTCTGGCCGCCACCGGTTTTGCCTGCAAAGCAATTTTCGTCAAACTCGCCTACCGTTATGGCGTCGATGGCACCACACTGGTGACCATACGTTTACTATTGGTCTTACCATTAATCATCACCATGCGCCTGCTGCGCAAAGCCCCCACCACAGCCTTATCTTGGCATGACCGCGGCATGATCATTCTGCTCGGTTTACTCGGCTATTACTTATCCAGCTTGTTGGATTTTCTCGGCTTAGAGACCGTTAGTGCCAGTATTGAACGCCTGATCTTGTGTCTCTATCCAACCCTGACGGTGTTACTTTCCGCCTGGCTGATGAAAACCAGCATCAGCCGTCGTATGTGGTCGGCGATGGTACTAACCTACTGTGGCATGGTGCTGGTGCTTGCACCTGATTTTGCCGGTGCACGCCTCGATCTACTCGGCATATTCTTTGTGGTCGCCAGCACAGTCACCTATGCGTTTTATCTGACCTGGAGCCCGGCAGTCATCAAACGCATTGGTGCCATGCGCTTTGCCGAACTCGGCTTAACCATCTCCGCGCTGGCAATGTTTGCGCATTATGCGCTGACCCGCCCGATTGCAACATTGCTGCATCAGCCTTTACCCGTCTGGGGTTATGGCATGATCATGGCGCTGGTCGCCACCGTGTTACCCATCTATGCGCTAGCCGCAGCGGTGGCACGTATT
>Ga0183099_1000537_pt1 | contig 27040 bp, 21 predicted proteins | sample Biomet1_FD_127788 | JGI IMG/M metagenome (GOLD analysis project Ga0183099, IMG submission 127788) | Microbial communities from bioreactor (seeded with anoxic lake sediment) at LBNL, California, USA - Biofuel metagenome 1 | ecosystem: Engineered > Bioreactor > Anaerobic > Unclassified ...
TCGCCTTGCCGGACACCCGACGGGCCGAGGTGATGGACCGGGTCCGCCAGGCCTGTGCCGAAGGTCGCCAGGCTTACTGGGTCTGCACCCTGATCGAAGAGTCGGAGCAGCTCGAATGCCAGGCTGCCGAAAATACCGCACTGGAGCTGCAACAACAGCTCAGTGGACTCCACATCGGTCTGGTACATGGCCGGATGCGGCCGCTGGAAAAACAGAAGGTGATGGACGACTTCAAGTCAGGCCGCTTGCATCTGTTGGTGGCGACCACCGTTATCGAAGTGGGCGTCGATGTACCCAACGCCAGTCTGATGATCATCGAGAACCCCGAGCGTCTGGGATTGGCACAACTGCATCAGCTCCGTGGTCGGGTCGGCCGGGGGGCCGTGGCATCCCACTGCGTCTTGCTCTATCACGCCCCCCTGTCAAAAACCGCGCAGCAGCGTCTGGCTGTGCTGCGGGACAGCAACGATGGCTTTGTCATCGCCCAAAAAGATCTGGAGCTCCGGGGCCCGGGGGAATTGTTGGGTACCCGGCAAACCGGCCTCGCGGACCTGAAAATTGCCGATCTGGTCCGGGATCAGGAACATATACCACGGGTTCAGGTGCTGGCCCGGGAACTGTATCTGCATCATCCAACCGCCGTGGCCCCCTTGATCCGGCGTTGGCTAACGGCAGGGGAGCACTACGCTCAGGCTTGAAGCCTCCGATCGGGGGCTTCGCATCATGAGCACAAACGCCTATGATTGGGCTTAACTCTCATTGGGCTTCACTATCAACCCCATACGGTCTGACCATGCGCCTTGCGATTCGAATTTTTCTATACGGTATTCTGAGTCTGGTCATCGCCCTATGGCTGGCCTTTGGCCTCTTCAAACCTGAATATCTCAAAGCGCCGCTTGCCGCCTGGGTGCAGCAGCAGACCGGCTTGCCTCTGACCATTGGTCGTCTGGAGTTCAACCCGTTTTATCCCAATGTGTTGCTGGCGGAGCAGATCAAGCTCGGCGATGTCATGAGCGCCGAAAAGCTTTATATCGAAGTGGACTCAGGGTCCTGGCTCGAGCGCCGCATCCAGCTCGCACATCTGGATGTGATAGCGCCGCGTATCGAGCTTAAACCCGACCAACCGTTACCCTCCCTCCCCTTCCAGAGCCTGACGATCCAGGATCTGAATGTCGATCGCCTGACGCTGCTGACTCCGGATCTGAAGCTGGGGGGAGCCAGCTTCCATCTGGCCGACTGGCAATTATTGGCGGGCGGTAACTGGCAGCCCCTCGCCCGGGCCGAATTCAGTGGCGAAGCCAATCTGTTGGAGTGGCAAGGACTCCACCTAGCGAAGATCAGTGCCGACGGCGGGATAACGGCGGGGAAAATAACCCTCAAGGAAGGCAAGGCCCGGCTGCTCGATGGCCAAATCCAGGGCTCGCTGACATGGGACTCGCTCAACGGGGCATTGCTCATCGAAGATCTGACACTCACTCGCCTGCGCTTGACCGATGTCGCCCTTCCCGCAACCGCCCTGCAGCAGGTTACCCTCAAACAAGGACAGCTCAATCATCTGGTGTGGCGCCGGAGCGACGACGACATCACGGTGAATGATATCAATCTCGCGCTGCACGACTGGCAGTGGCAAGCAGGCCAACCCTGGCGTGGTGCACTGAGCGGCACGATTGGCGAAATCGCCTCTGGCTCAGCCTCCATCACCGAGCTCAGCGGTAAGCTCACGCTGCAAGCCGATAGCTGGCAAGGCGAGCTTCAGGGGCAACTGCTGGAGGGTACACTCAGTGCCACCGGACATTACCAACCATCAAAGCGCCATTTGACACTGGATGAAGTGCAACTCGCCCAGTGGCAGGCAGAGCTGCCCGCAGACTGGCGCAACAAGCTACCGGCCTGGCCGCTGGATCGACTCACTATCCGGCGCCTGGATGCTCACCAACTCGCGCTGATTTCCTTTGATGATAACCTGCCCCTGTCCCTCAAGGGGGGCGAGTTTTTTGTCACCGATCTGGACTATGACCTCGCCCACGGCCTGCAACCGGCCAGTGACAAGTTGCGCTGGGAAACCAGCTGGGGCGAGTTGGTGTATGGCGGTCTGGTCAGCCGGAGGGGCGAAGCCCAAGGGGAAATTACCGCCGCCAGCTACCGTCTGCGCGAACTGTCACTGCCGCTGGAGCAAAGCCTGCTCAAGGCTGAAGGTGAGTGGCAGCGTGGTGACCAAGCTGCACACTGGCTCACCCTGCAAGCCAAACAGCTGGATCTGGACAAACTCAATACCCTGCTGCAACCCCGTCATGAACTGGCAGGCAATATCGACCTCAGCCTGGATCTGCAGAGCAAGGGGCGCAGCATTGCCGAATCATGGGCGCAATTAGCCGGCGATATCCAGTTGAGTGGCAAGGATCTGTTTTTGGACGGCATTCGCCTCGACGGCTATCTGGATGAGGTGCTGCGCCAGACTCCCAAGCCCAGTCGATTGAGCGAGCTCTATACTCAGTTGCCGAGTGGCGGAACCGGCATCAATCAACTCATGCTGCAGGCACAAGCCAAGCAAGGCGTGCTGGATCTACAAGGGGCTATGGCCACCATTACTCACTTGCTGGGGCTAAGGGGCACGTTGGATCTGAACCAGCAACAGTGGCATGCCGAGTTGGGACTACTGAACCAGCGTCATTGCGCCGAGCTGACCAGTACAGTACGCGGACCCAGCTTGGACCCATCCTTCAGCGTTCAACTACCATCCCGTTGCCAGCCATGGCCGTCGTCATCGGTTCCCTATCCGCCTCAGGGACGCCGAGGTAGCTTGCGAGGTGAATAGCGATGATCCTCACACCTCCAACCAAAAAGTGACTGGTCCGTCGTTGAGCAATGAAACCTGCATATCGGCGGCAAACCGGCCACTGGCGGTCGGGATCCCTGCCGCCTGACTCTGCGCGATAAAGTAATCGTACAGCCGTTCGGCCAACTCAGGCGCGCCGCCATTGGAGAAGCTGGGTCTGAGTCCTTTATCGGTTTCCGCCGCCAGGGTGAATTGGGACACCACCAACAGGCTACCTCCGGCTTGCTGCACATTAAGATTCATTTTGCCCGCGTCGTCGGAGAACACTCGGTAGTGACTCACCTTGTGCAGCAACTTGTCGGCCTTGGCTTCGTTGTCGTCACCTTGTACACCCAACAACACCAGTAATCCCGGGCCTATCTCACCGACTGTTTCTCCACTCACGGCAACGCTGGCGTGGGATACCCGCTGGATCAGCGCAATCATCTGTTTCTCCTGGATAGGTAGCCTGAACACAAAGGGCCCGAAACGGGCCCGATGGGAGCATGGCAGATCTGTGCTTACGGTCGTGGTGATGCCGTTGACTGGCGAACCACCAATTCAGGCAACAACAGAGCCTGAGGCTCATGGGCCTCGCCGGCGATCAGTTGTTGCGCCAAATGCAGGGCGCGCTCGCCCAATTGCTCCAGTGGCTGGGCCACCGTGGTCAGAGCCGGATCGGAGTAGACCGCCAGTTCGTTATTATCGAACCCGACGATCGAGAGTTGCTCCGGAACCTGCATACCAATGTGTTGGGCATGGTGCAGGGCACCGATCGCCATATGATCGTTGAAACAAAACAGCGCGGTGATTTCTGGATGCTGCTGTAATAAGGTTGCCGCGGCCTGCCGACCAGATTCGGCGCTGAAATCCCCGGCCTGAATCAACGGCTCGACCAATCCTTGAACCTGGAACCAGTCCCGGCAAGCCGACAACCGCAGTTCGCACTCACTGTTTTCCTCCGGGCCGGAAATCAGACCAATTTGCCGATGCCCCAAGGCATACAAATGATCCAGCGCCAAGCGGACGCCATAGCGATTATCCACCGCCAAAGAACGCTCGCGGTGGAGTGCCGAAATGCAATTAAGCAACACAGCATTCGGCTGCATAGCCAGAAAACGCTGCAATCCCTCATCATCCATAAACGGTACGCTGGCAATGATGGCATCACATTGACGGCTAGCGAGACGCAAGGCCGCATCCATCACATCGTTGCTATCGTGGTTGCCACAATTGATCAGCGTAAAGACATTACGGCGCCGGGCTTCGGCTTCGATGCTATCGATAATCCGCGCGTAATAACCGCCTGAAATATTGTTAACCAGGATGCCGATGACTCCGGAGCGACTGGTCGCCAAGCTCCGGGCATTCAGGTTGGGAATGAAGTTTAACTCGACCATCACCTCTTTGACGCGAGCCTGAGTTTTCGGCGCCACTTTATCCGGTTCATTCAACACACGAGAAACAGTGGCGACTGACACCCCGGCGAGCCGGGCTACATCACGAATGGTATTCAAGGCCGTTACTCTCTACTTTTTTATGTATGGGCACGCCAGCCAATATAGCACAGCGCTCGAGGCAATCCGGAAACACCCGACATCGTTTGCGCAGACCCGTAGTCGCTTAATCCCAAATCGGGGTGCGTCGAGTCCGGTAATCGCCCATGCTGGCGGTAAATTCGGCCCCCAGCAGCACCAGCCACCAGCTCAGATAGACCCAGACAAACAGGATCGGGATCACCGCCAAGGCACCATAGATGGTCTGGTAGGACGTAAAGTGGGTGATATACAAGGCAAACACCTTCTTGGCCCCCTCCAGTAATAAGGCCGATACGGCCGCGCCCACCAGCGCATCTCGCCAACGGATCTTGACGTTCGGCACCAGCACAAACAACAACATCAGACTGAAAAAAGAGAGCACAAATGGCAGTAGCCCCAGCATCAGACTGGCTGCACTACTCAGCAGTTGCATGTGGTGGAATACCCGCAGCGAGACCACATATGAGGTAGCCAGAATACTGGCTCCGGCCAACAGCGGCCCGAGCGTCAGTATCATCCAGTAGACGGCAAAGGTGGTCATCTTCGGCCGCTGGCCGCGACTGCGCCAGATATGGTTCAGGTTCTGATCGATGGCCGAAATCAGCAGTAGAGCCACCAGTACCAGGGCCACCACACCAATCGAGGTCATCTTCGAGGCATTGGCCACGAAACGAGAGAAGTGGTGATGAATGACATCGCTGGCCGCCGGCACAAAGTTGGCAAATACAAACTCTTCAACCTGCAAGCGCACCGAGGCAAAAATAGGAAAGAAAGAAAAAATAGAGAAGACCACAGTCACCAGGGGCACCAGAGACAGCAAGGTCACATAGGCCAGATGTCCCGCGAGTACCGAGAGTCGGTCTTCCTGGATTCGTCGCCAGCACAGCAGGGAAAATGCCGATAGATGATGCCAGATATTCATCCGTCGAAAACAGTTCAATACCTCCACCCCAGACTCCATTCCCTAAGTGATTGTCATGGCAGCATGCCAGTTTAGCACTTGATAAACCAGATAAAAAAACCCCGCACCAGGCGGGGTTTCGTGTTCAATCACAGGTAAGAATTAATCTTCTTTACCGGCGCTACGGTTGTAACGCTTACGATCCATTTCAGTCAGCAACTTCTTACGGATGCGGACGCTCAGCGGGGTCACTTCCACCAACTCGTCATCATCGATGAACTCCAGCGCCTGCTCCAGGGTCTTCTTGATAGGCGTGGTTAGCACGATCGCTTCGTCAGTACCGGAAGCGCGCATGTTGGTCAGCTGCTTACCCTTCAGACAGTTTACGGTCAGGTCGTTGGAGCGGCTGTGAATGCCGATCACCTGACCCTCGTACACTTCGGTGGCATGTTCAATGAACAGACGACCACGTTCCTGCAGGTTGAACAGCGCAAAGCCCAATGCCTTACCGGTAGCGTTGGAGATCAACACACCGTTCTGACGTTGGCCAATAGAGCCGCCCTTGTGCTCACCGTAGCACTCGAACGAGTGATACAGCAGACCGGTACCTGAAGTCAGTGTCATGAACTCGGTCTGGAAACCGATGAGGCCTCGAGCCGGGATCAGATAATCCAGACGGACACGTCCCTTGCCATCCGGCACCATGTTACGCAGATCAGCCTTACGCTCACCCAGCTTCTCCATGACCGAGCCCTGGTGCTGGTCTTCGATGTCGACTGTCAGAGTCTCCATCGGTTCCATCTTCACACCATTCTCTTCACGCATGATGACTTCAGGGCGGGATACCGCCAGCTCGAAGCCTTCGCGACGCATGTTTTCGATCAGGATCCCCAGGTGCAGTTCGCCACGGCCAGAAACGCGGAATTTATCCGGATCATCGGTGTTATCGACACGCAGCGCCACGTTATGGACCAGTTCGCTTTGCAAACGTTCCAGAATATTCCGTGAGGTCACATACTTGCCTTCTTTACCGGCGAACGGTGAAGTGTTCACCTGGAAGGTCATGGTTACCGTCGGCTCATCGACGGACAGCGGAGGCAGTGCCTCAACCGCAGCGTTGGAACAGATGGTGTCAGAAATCTTCAGTTCGCCCAGACCGGTAATCGCAATGATATCACCGGCTTGCGCCTCGGCGATTTCGGTACGTTGCAGCCCCAGATAGCCCATGACCTGACCGATTTTACCGGTACGAGTCTTACCATCGGCACCGATAACGGTGACCTGCATGTTGGACTTCGCCTTGCCGCGCGTGAGACGGCCGATGCCGATAACACCCACGTAAGAGGAGTAGTCCAATTGGGAAATTTGCATCTGGAACTCACCATCCGGATCAGCCTTCGGCGGCTCGACGAAATCGACGATGGCCTGGAACAGCGGATCCATGTTCTCGGACGGGTTCGCCAAGTCCATGGTGGCATAGCCTTGCAACGCTGAGGCATACACGATCGGGAAATCGAGCTGCTCGTCGGTGGCACCGAGATTATCGAACAGGTCGAACACCTGCTCCACAACCCAGTCCGGGCGCGCACCTGGACGGTCAACCTTGTTGACCACCACGATGGGGCGCAGGCCTTGGGCAAATGCTTTTTGGGTTACAAAGCGAGTTTGTGGCATGGGGCCATCAACCGCATCAACCAGCAGCAATACGCAATCGACCATCGACATAACACGTTCGACTTCACCACCGAAGTCGGCGTGGCCGGGGGTATCTACGATATTAATACGGTAGTCGTTCCAACGAATGGCGGTATTTTTAGCGAGGATGGTGATGCCGCGCTCCCGTTCCAAATCGTTGGAATCCATGATCCGTTCCTGACCTTCACTGGTACGGTCCAGGGTGCCGGATTGCTGTAACAGCTTATCTACCAGTGTGGTCTTGCCATGGTCAACGTGCGCAATAATGGCAATATTGCGGAGCTTCTCTAACATCCTCGCCTCTAAAACAAGTGGGGAAAAATTGGTCGGTCATTTTACTCGCCAGCGTGTGATCTTCCTAGCATATTCCGCGTAAATTTAATGAAGCCTGATGGCGAAGATCACAGTATTATTCCCCATGTAATCGCAAAGGTGCAGATTTTGCACCAAAACGATGCACCATTTTGATCCAGCGCCGCACCAAATGCGCGCATCACTCCATCTATGGTGCACTCAAAGTGCTATTACTGATTGTTACTTAAGGGATTTTATTTATTGGCATAGTTTTGGCTTATCTGTAATAACAGGTTTCTGCCGCTAGTTTCAGTTATCCACGACACCGGAGGTTATTTAGCATGTCAGCAGCAAATGTTCTGGCTCTGATCAAAGAACAAGAAGTGAAGTTTGTCGATCTGCGCTTCACCGATACCAAGGGCAAAGAACAACACGTTTCCGTGCCTCATCATCAAATCGACGAAGGTTTCTTCGAAGACGGCAAGATGTTCGATGGTTCTTCCATCGCTGGTTGGAAGGGTATCAACGAGTCAGACATGGTGCTGATGCCGGATGCCTCTACTGCCCTGCTGGATCCGTTCACTGAAGAAACCACTCTGATCATCCGTTGTGACATCCTGGAACCAGCCACCATGCAAGGCTACGATCGCGATCCGCGCTCCATCGCCAAGCGTGCCGAAGGTTTCCTGAAGTCCAGCGGCATCGCCGACACCGTTCTGTTCGGACCGGAGCCGGAATTTTTCATTTTTGACGATGTTCGTTTTGGTAACACCATGGGTGGCTCTTTCTTCAAGGTTGATGCCGAAGAAGCTGCTTGGAACTCTGCTACCGAATACGAAGGTGGTAACAAGGGTCACCGTCCTGGCGTGAAAGGTGGTTATTTCCCAGTTGCTCCTGTCGATTCTTCACAAGACCTGCGTTCTGCCATGTGTCTGGTGCTGGAAGAGATGGGTCAAGTGGTTGAAGCTCACCACCACGAAGTGGCGACTGCAGGTCAAAACGAGATCGCAACTCGCTTCAACACCATGACCAAGAAGGCCGACGAAGTTCAGGTTCAGAAGTACGTTATTCATAACGTCGCTCACGCCTACGGCAAGACTGTAACCTTCATGCCGAAGCCGATGTTTGGTGATAACGGTTCAGGCATGCACTGCCACCAGTCTCTGGCCAAAGACGGGGTTAACCTGTTCGCCGGTGATCTGTACGGCGGTCTGTCTGAAACTGCCCTGTTCTACATCGGCGGTATCATCAAGCACGCCAAGGCTATCAACGCCTTTGCCAACCCGACCACCAACTCTTACAAGCGTCTGGTCCCTGGCTACGAAGCTCCGGTCATGCTGGCTTACTCAGCCCGTAACCGTTCTGCTTCTATCCGTATCCCGGTGGTACCGAGCCCGAAAGCTCGTCGTATCGAAGTTCGCTTCCCGGATCCGGCTGCCAACCCGTACCTGGCGTTTGCTGCTCAGTTGATGGCCGGCCTGGACGGTATCATCAACAAGATCCATCCGGGCGAAGCCATGGACAAGAACCTGTACGATCTGCCGCCAGAAGAAGAGGCGTTGATCCCGACTGTTTCTGGTTCACTGGAAGAGGCTCTGACCTCTCTGGATGCTGACCGTGAGTTCCTGACCCGTGGTGGCGTGTTCACCGATGACTTCATCGATTCCTATCTGGAACTGAAGCAAGTTGACGTGGATCGTGTTCGCATGACCCCGCACCCAGTTGAGTACGAACTGTACTACTCTGTCTAAGTCACAGAGTGTTGAAAAACCCGCCTCACGGCGGGTTTTTTTTTCGTCATTGGTTAATATGGCTGCAATTGACTATTTCCTACAGGAGATCCTCCGATGCGCTTGTTCTGGTTTTGTCTGCTGTTGTTCACTCTGCCTCTCTATTCGGCGCAAACGGTCCATCGCTGGGTTGATGAACAAGGCAATGTTCACTTCTCCGATCAACCCTCGGGGCAGCACCAGTCCGAGCTCATCGAGGTGGTTCCACCCACAGCAAGCAGCACCCCGGTTCCCGAGACTCAGCAGCCCGAAGTGGTCGCTAGTGCCGAAGCGGCCAATGCCCAGCGACCCACGGGTCCACTGTTGATCATTGAGTCTCCATCCAATGGCGAGATAGTGCGGGAAAATAGCGGCCTGGTCATCGTCAAAGCCTCATTGGCTCCCCTCCCGACAGGCTCGTTCACCATGCGTGTGATTCTGGATGGTCAACAGAAAGGGAGTGCCAATAATACCCTGGTGGTAGAGCTGGAAAATGTCGAGCGGGGCATGCATCAACTAGAACTGCAGGTCTTTGATGAAAGCGGCAAGCTCCTTGCATCATCAAGTAAGACAACGTTCTATCTGCTTCGTGTTTCGGTGCTGTCTCGACCAAACAACCAGCCAACACCGAAAGTAAATGGTGCATCCGGATAAAGATGCGCACCAATTCGGGTAGAACAAAGCACCACATTTGAGCAAGGCACCAATTTGGGGAGCTTGTAATTGAATACCCGCCCGGAGTTACCCGGCACGTTACTGGATAATCTGCTGACCGCCGTTATTTTGGTGGATAGCAACCTAGTCGTGCAGTACGTCAATCCGGCAGCCGAGCAGCTGCTGGGCGTCAGTGCGCGTCGGCTACTGCAAAATCGTTTCGACCACGTCGTCGAATATATTTCTCTCGATCTGGATCGCCTGCGTGATGCCCAGCGCCAAGGACAAGGCTTCACCGACAGTGAGGTAACGCTGGTCATTGATGGCGATCCTCGTCTGGTGGATATCAGTGTTGTCACCATTAGCGAACACCCACAGCAGCTGATTTTGATGGAGCTGCGCAAGATCGATCAGCAAAAACGAATCAGCCAGGAGTTACAGCAACATGCGCAACAACTGGCGGCGCGAGACCTGGTTCGCGGTCTGGCACACGAGATCAAAAACCCGCTAGGTGGTTTGCGCGGAGCCGCACAGTTACTGGAAAAGGCCCTCCCTGATGCTCATCTCAAAGAGTACACCGGCATCATCATCGCGCAGGCGGATCGGCTGCGGAATCTGGTCGATCGCTTATTGGGTCCTCAGCGTCCCGGACGCCATCAGGTACACAATGTGCATTCGGTTCTGGAGCAGGTGCGACGCTTGGTGGAGATGGAATTACCTCCCGGAATACGCATTGAGCGAGATTACGATCCCAGTATCCCAGACTTCGAGATGGAGCCGGATCAACTGCAGCAGGCATTCCTGAACATAGTCCGCAATGCCGTAGAAGCCATGGGTAGCGAAGGTCATATCCGCCTGAAAACTCGGACCGTGTTTCAAATCACCATCCACGGCAAACGCTATCGACTAGCCGCCGAAATAAAGATTATCGACAACGGCCCAGGGATCCCGGAACAGATCCGCGACACCCTGTTTTATCCGATGGTAACCGGCAAAGATGGCGGCACGGGATTAGGCCTCTCCATTGCCCAGAATCTGATCGATCAACATAAGGGACGCATTGAATGCGTCAGCTGGCCCGGACATACCGAGTTCAGCATCTATTTACCGCTACGCAAGTAAGGGATACACATGGCTGCCAAAGTCTGGATTGTCGATGACGACAGCTCTATTCGTTGGGTTCTGGAACGAGCCCTCAGCACCGAAGGATTCGAATGCCGCACCTTTGAAGATGGTGAGAGCCTGCTTGCCACTCTGGATCTGGATTTCCCAGAAGTCATCCTCTCCGACATCCGGATGCCGGGGATCGATGGGCTCTCGTTACTCCAGCTGATTCAGGAAAAACAGCCGGATGTGCCGGTCATCATCATGACCGCCCATTCGGACCTGGATAGTGCGGTGAACGCCTATCAAAGTGGCGCCTTCGAGTATCTGCCCAAACCGTTTGATATTGATGAGGCGGTCGCTCTGGTCCGCCGGGCCGAAAGCCATCTGCGCGAACAACGCAGCAAACGTCGCAATAAGCTGCAGGCGATCACCAATGCTCCGGAAATTATCGGTGAAGCACCTGCGATGCAGGAAGTTTTCCGCGCCATCGGCCGCCTCTCCCGCTCCTCGATTTCGGTGCTGATCAATGGTCAATCCGGTACGGGGAAGGAGCTGGTTGCCCACGCACTGCACAAGCACAGCCCCCGTGCCGCCAAGCCCTTTATCGCCTTGAATATGGCCGCCATCCCGAAGGAGCTTATCGAGTCCGAGCTGTTCGGCCACGAAAAAGGGGCCTTCACCGGAGCCAATAACGTGCGTCATGGCCGTTTTGAGCAGGCTAACGGCGGTACTCTGTTCCTCGATGAAATTGGTGACATGCCACTGGATGTGCAGACTCGCCTATTGCGGGTACTGGCCGATGGGCAATTCTACCGAGTCGGTGGTCACCAGCCGGTCCAAGTCGATGTCCGCATCATAGCGGCCACCCACCAGGATCTGGAAAAGCGGGTCGCAGACGGCGATTTCCGCGAAGATTTGTTCCATCGCCTGAATGTCATTCGCGTACATATTCCGGCATTACGGGAGCGTCGGGAGGATATCCCCCGGTTGGCGCATCACTTCCTGGTGCGGGCGGCCAAAGAATTGAATGTCGAGGCCAAACTGCTACACCCAGATACCGAGGCCTACATCAGTCGTTTACCATGGCCCGGGAACGTGCGCCAACTGGAGAACGTCTGTCGCTGGTTGACCGTCATGGCCTCCAGCCAGGAGGTTCTGGTTTCCGATCTGCCGCCTGAGTTGCTCAATCCCAGCGAAGAACGTCCCGTGACCCGGGAGCAAATCTCGCAACGCTGGCAGGATCAACTCCAGCAGTGGGTGGCGCAGAAGCTGGCGCGGGGCGAGGTGGATATTCTGGGCGAAGCCATGCCGGAATTTGAGCGCATCATGCTCAATACTGCGCTGCAGCATACTCATGGCCATAAACAGGAAGCGGCGCGTCTGCTCGGCTGGGGTCGCAATACCCTGACGCGAAAACTCAAAGAGCTAGATATGTAAACCGCCGTCGGGGCCATATGGCCTCGATGCTTTATCTGAAAAACGCTTGCCTTCAACTCCTCTCGACACCACAACCGCTTTTTACTTTGCATTGCTTGATCAGGGGCTAGAATAGCCGCATGCCCTGATTGTGACTGGATTTACCATGATTGATAGAAGCCTTCCCCTCACCGATCTCCACCGCCACCTCGATGGTAATATTCGCGCCAGCACGATATTGGCACTGGGTCAGCAACATGGCATCGCCTTGCCTGCTCAGGAACTTGAGGCGTTACGACCCCATGTTCAGATTGTGGAAACTGAGCCCAGCCTGTTGGCCTTCCTGAGCAAGCTGGATTGGGGGGTAAAAGTCCTAGCCAATTACGATGCCTGCCGACGGGTGGCTTACGAAAACGTCCAGGACCTCCAGTTGGCAGGAATTGACTATGCCGAGCTGCGCTTCAGTCCCTGGTATATGGCCATGAACCATCATCTGGACCCACAAGGAGTCGTGGAGGCGGTGATCGATGGCGTGCAGGCGGGTTGTCGCGACTTTGGTGTACAAGCAAACCTGATTGGTATTCTTAGCCGGACCTTTGGTCAGGCACAGTGTGAAAAAGAGCTGACCGCCTGCCTGGCCTATGCCGATCAACTGGTGGCGATTGATTTGGCGGGCGATGAGCTAGGCTTTCCAGGGCCACTGTTTGAGACCCATTTCCGTCGAGTGCGCGATGCAGGACTACACATCACTGTGCATGCGGGTGAAGCCGCTGGCGCGGACAGCATCTGGCATGCAATACGCGCGCTGGGGGCGGAGCGAATTGGTCATGGCGTGAAAGCGATCCAGGATCCGGTGCTGATGAACTATCTGGCCGAACAGGGCATCGGCATCGAGTCCTGTCTCACCTCCAATATCCAGACCAGTACAGTCGTCAGCTACGACAGCCACCCTCTTCGGCACTTCTTGGCGCATGGCATTCTGGCGTGCCTAAATACCGATGACCCAGCGGTCGAAGGCATAGAGCTGCCCTATGAATATCAGATTGCCGCCCCAGCGGCCGGATTGAGTGCTCAGCAGATCCGCCAGGCACAAATCAATGGCCTGGAGCTGGCATTCCTCAGCCAGGAGGAGAAGCAGGCATTGCGTACGCTCGCGACACAGCGCAGCTGACTGGCCCCCAAAACAATCAGGGCTCCTGAACGGAGCCCTGATAAGAGATTTCAATTAACGCAGAGTCAGGGTCATTCAACCACGGCCACATTGGTCTTGCCGGCGGATTGCACCATGCGCACGCGCTTGCCAGGGACAAAGGTCGGGCTGGCCTTTTGAACCACCACGACACTGTCACCGTTTTCTTTCTTAATTTCGATCTCGACGCCATCAACCTGGTTCAGCTTATCGCCAGCCGCCTTGCCAGCTGCCGCACCACCAATGGCACCAGCCACAGTGGCAATGTCCTGGCCTTTACCGCCACCCACAGCACTGCCCAAGACCCCGCCGAGTACACCACCAGCAATGGTGCCCAACACAGAATCATCACTGGTTTGGATCTTGATCGGCCGCGTCGCGGTTATGGTTCCGTAGGAGACGGTTTGAACGGTTTTCGCCTGGTTGGCGCTATAGACATCACCCGAATAGGTATCGCTGTTGGCACAGCCAGCCAATGCCACCAGAGTGCTGAGAGCCAGAAGGGTCAGATGCTTGGACATATCAATCTCCTATTAAGTCACTCTGTGACTCACGATTTATACATCCTATAGTACGCGGCTCTATCGATTGCTCAAGTACTGACCACGTAGATACCTGTACCCAAGCTAAACAGAATGTGATCTTGAGCCCTTTCGACATGAAAGGGCTCAACTGCGGTTAACCGTTCAACACGGTCAGCGGATCCGCATAGGCATAACCCAGAGATTCAGCGACCCCGGCATGGGTAATTTGCCCCTGGAATACGTTCAAGCCATTCCGTAGGTGAACATCTTGACGCAGGGCATCCAGACCCTTATCGGCTAACGCCAGCGCATAGGGCAAAGTGGCATTATTCAGGGCAAAGGTCGAAGTGCGAGGCACAGCGCCCGGCATGTTTGCCACACAGTAATGAATGACGCCATCCACCAGATAGGTCGGCTCATCGTGAGTGGTGGCGTGAGAGGTTTCAAAGCAGCCACCTTGGTCGATGGCGACATCCACCACCACAGATCCGGCCTTCATTTGCTTGAGCATGGCGCGGGTCAGCAACTTGGGCGCGGATGCACCAGGGACCAAAACTCCGCCGATGACTAAATCAGCATTCTGGCAGTGGGCTTCGATGGCATCACGAGTCGCATATTGGGTGTTGATACTGTTGCCATATTGCCGCCACAAGTTGCGCAGCACATCGACGTTCCGATCCAGCACCCAAACCTCGGCGCCCATACCAACGGCAATCATGGCCGCATGTGACCCCACGACACCACCGCCCAGGATCACCACCTTGGCAGGCGCCACTCCGGGAACGCCTCCCAGCAGTACCCCGAGCCCGCCGTGGGGTTTTTCGAGGAAATAAGCGCCCGCTTGAATGGCCATCCGCCCTGCCACTTCCGACATGGGAGCCAGCAAGGGTAAACCACCGGTAGCTGAAGTGACGGTTTCATAGGCGATACAGGTCGCGCCACTGGCCATCAAAGCTTGAGCCTGTTCAGGATCCGGAGCCAGATGCAGGTAAGTAAATAGAATTTGTCCCGGCCGCAAACGTTGGCACTCGATCAATTGCGGCTCCTTGACCTTGACGATCATCTCGCTGCGGGCAAAAACTTCCTCCGCAAAGAGCACAACCTCGGCTCCGGCCTGGCGATAATCTTCATCGCTCATCCCGATGCCGGCACCAGCTTGTGTTTCCACCAGTACGCTGTGACCACGTTCGGCCAATTCCCGCACCGAGGCGGGAGCTAAACCAACACGATACTCTCTGACTTTAATTTCCTTGGGAACACCGATAATCATACTGAACTCCTGTCATTTAGGTAGGTAGCAATATCCGTAGCAGCTTGTTTTATTGTTCTTCCAGTTATCCATTCATTCATCGAGTCATTCAGTTGCAAACCAGATGATAAAACCAGTAACTAGCCATAAATCAGCAAACTATATGCCAAAAATTAACAGTATGATTTATAAAGAGTTTGTCTTATACCCTTCAGTCTTGCACGAGATCCAGCACAATAAAGGGTAGATTTTCACCAAAATAGAACACCAACAAATCTCGAATAATTAGCACCATTTCATGGTAAAGATAGAAAATAACTCCAACTAAAACCAATATATGACACATATAAAGAATATTAATCTGGCGAAAATTCAAGTAGCACGGTGAACGTTCGGCCCAGGCCCCAATTCCAGTCGGTTCTAACGGTGACAGAGGCATCGGCCGCAGAATAGCGCGCGCAGAGGGTCAAGCGAGCAGGAGATAAAAAGAGGAGAAAAAAACATCAAAGATGGAGGGCAGATAGACAATTGCGGTCAATATCCCTTCCGCTCGGTTCACGGATCAGGTCGCGAACATGGATTGTCCAGTCGGGAGTAACAAAAACGGCGCCAGGATGGCGCCGCTGAAGTTGTCACGAAGAAGGGAATCAGATGACCCGAGAAAACTGTTGTTGGCGGGCTCGCTGCCGCAGATAGATATCAAAACACATACAGATATTGCGGATCAGTAAGCGGCCAGTGGTATTCACTCGAATACCGTCATCGTCACGAGTGACCAGACCATCATCAATAAACGTCTGCAGTAACGCCAGGTCCTGAGCAAAATAGTCGTTGAAACAAAGATCATAGCGCTCGGCAATTTCGGTGAAATTCAGCTGGAAATTGCAGATGAGTTGCTTGATCACATCCCGGCGGATCTGGTCGTCTCGATTCAAACGGCAACCTTTCCACTGTGCCTGACCCTGCGCTTCAATCGCCGCATAATAGAGTTTCAGATCCTTCTGGTTCTGGGAATAAGCATCGCCCAACATACTGATCGACGAAACGCCCAAACCGAGCAGATCACACTCACCCTGGGTGGTATAGCCCTGGAAGTTACGATGCAGCTTGCCTTCTCGCTGCGCGACTGCCAACTCATCATCCGGCAAGGCAAAATGATCCATGCCGATGTATTGATAGCCTTCGGCAGTCAAAAACTCGATGGTGTCCTGCAACATGGCCAGTTTTTCAGCGGCTGGCGGCAAGGTTTCATCTTTAATTTTATGTTGGCCGGCAAAGCGACTGGGCAAATGGGCGTAATTGAAGATGGAGAGTCTGGCGGGTGCCGTCTTAACCACCTCTTCCAAGGTATGGCGGAAACTGGCGCGAGTCTGTAACGGCAGACCGTAAATCAAATCCAGATTGGTCGAGCGAAATCCAAGTTCCTTGCTACGAACCAGAAGCGCACGGATGAAATCATTATCCTGAACGCGATTTACCGCGACCTGAACCTCATGATTAAAATCCTGAACGCCAATACTCAGGCGATTAAAGCCAACCTCCTGGAGCACATCCAGCATCGAGAGTTCGATTTCCCGCGGATCGACTTCAATGCTGATTTCCCCCTGATCCGCAAAATTGAAATAGCGTCGTAACAACGCCATCAACTGCCGGATCTCGTCAGGAGAAAGATAGGTCGGTGTTCCGCCCCCCCAGTGCAACTGGGTGACGGTGCGATTGGCAAATCGTGGAGCTAGATGGGCGATTTCCTGCTCTAGGTATTCCAGATATTCAGCGGCCTTACGCGTTTGTCGAGTGATTATCTTGTTGCAGGCACAGTAGTAACAGAGCATGTGGCAGAACGGAATATGCACATACAACGAGAGAGGCCGTTCAGGATACTCTGCGGCAGCATACAAAAAATCATCGACACCGAATTCTTCGCTAAATTCCAGGGCGGTCGGATACGAGGTGTAGCGAGGTCCGCTGTAGTTGTATTTTTGGATGAGCGCTTCATCCCACACGACCTTGTCAAACTGCACCCTAACCTCCGGAATTCAACGTTCAATACCGCAGCACGCTCGCCGCTCTGTGTTACTTCTTACTGGGTTTATACTCAGGATCGATCTCGCTGGGATCAAAATCATCGTTAATAAAACGCTGCAACAAATCATCGGGCGAGGCCGGTTCAGCCACGTCGTCATCATCGTCATCCATCCCCAACGCGACTAACAACTCCTGATGGCGCGCCAGACGGGCATCAAGCCAAGCCTCGTCGTCGGCAGACACGCTCAGACCGTCATCCAGGCGATCCAGTAACAGATTCAGACGTTCATCGTTCTCGATGGCCGCCAACTCCTGTTCCAACTTCAACTGCAGTTGTTTAGCCTGCTGCTCTGCAATCTGCTCCGCAGTTTTCACCGCTTTTGCCGGCTTTGCTGCCACAGGCTTTTTCGCCGGTTCAACGACCAGAGCGACCGGCTTGCGAGAGCCAACGCGGGGATCTTTACTACCGCTGCCGCTCTTGATGCCGGAGGTTTCTTGTTCAACGGCCTGACGAGAACCAGCCTTCAGACCTTTCCGCTTATTATCGCGTTTGCGTTGACGCGCCGCATGGGCACTTTCTTGCGATTCGTTTCTCTTATGGACCTTGCCCTTCGGCGACGTCTGACGGGGCTTTTGCGTGTCAGCCATGGTGATCTCCGGCTTACATATTGATGAATGAAGGGCCGACTGGCCAATGGGGCAGCATTGTGACATGAAAGGGGCAAGCCCCCAAATTCCTCCTCAAGAATAGGCGAAAAAAGACCGATTTCGCCTGCACAGGTCATGCACAAGGCCGTGGACTCCAGGTATCCTTACGCGGTATTCGTTCTTGAACCATGGAGTGGACCATGAGCCAACCCCTGAAAGCCCCCCTACCACTATTGATCCTGGATATTCTGGGCTCTGTGCTCATGCTGTGGGGCATCATAGAGCATTTTGAAATCGTGCAGTTGATGCCGGAAGCATGGCGTTTTCCGTTCTATACCCCGGTATTACTGGTCAGCGGTCTGTTGTTGATCATGCCGTATCAATTCAAGATTGTTCTCGAAGCATTGCGGCGGCGGAACAGCAACACAAAACCATGAGAAGATCGCCAAGATCCCAACAGTGGCGCATCGACTCTGCCATAATCTGGATCAGAATTATCACCACCGCTGGCGGCCACGCCTGTTAGCGGCCTCACGGGAGGGCGAGGCATGTCCCTCCTGGTATCGCGACTATGATGAAGACAAAGAAAAACGCACCGATTTCGACCGAAGATATCCTGCTCAAATTGTGTCATTCCGTCAGCAGCGTTCTGACCGAAGCCACCCACCATGAAGTCAACTACTCACCCATGGTACAGCGGATCAGCAAGACCTGCTTGCGGCCTGACATCGGCTGTTTTGTATTATTCGACGGTGCATTTTCCGGGTTGGTGGTGATTAACTTTACCGCCGCCGCCGCCCTCGAGGTGTATCAGAACTATCTGATGAACATGGGAATACCGAAGGAAGAGCTGGCCACCCTGCACACCTCAGACGAAGTCGGTAACGTCATGGGTGAATTGATGAACCAGATCCTGGGGGATTTTACCAACAAGGTGAGCCAGGAGCTGCAAACCTCGATCAGCCAGAGTCAGCCGAAGATGCTGACCCTGAATAAACAGGTACTGATTTCGGTCGATACCAACCTGGATCGTCCTCAAGCTCGTCGCGTCTCCTTCTTCACCGAGAAGAACAATATCTTCTACATGGAGCTGGCGATGGATAAAACCGAGTTCATCCAGTTGCATGACTTTACTCGTCATGAAGTAGTCGATCCGGATAGCCTGCTGCGCAGTGTCGCCAATGGCGAAAACATGGGCTCTCACGGCAGTGCCGCACCGGCCAGCCAAGGCAATGACGATCACGATGACCTGCTGGCCTCGCTAGGCCTGTAACCTTATGATCAAACCGCCTACGGGCGGTTTTTTATTCCATCGTCAGCGCATTCAATAATGTCACCCCATCTTCAGCTCGGGCTGAGCTCATCAGCGACGCACCTCTGGCTATCCACCATTCGTTAAACAGCGGAGGAATAATCCCGCAGCTGCTCCCATGCCAGTCGGATAGCCATGAACTGCAATGCATCGCCTTGCCGGTCCGGGTGATGCTGGAGCGCCAGTTGTTTCCAGCGCTGACGGATCATCGGATACGTGGCGGTATCCCTCAGACCCAGCGTTGCTAGCGCCTGGCGACGCACCTGCGCAGAGAGTGTCGGTCTAGCCGCGTAAATCCGCCAAAAATCATGCAGTAGAAGTTCAACCTCTTGCTGGGTCGCCACGAAACAGTTGCGCCAATCGAGATAGTAATCCCGCAGCGGATCCGCCTGTTGCAACCCGGGGTGCCCAGCCGGAATGGGTACCAGCTGCAGGGCCAATGGTATCACCTGCAACCAGGTTCCACATTCCAACAGTCGCTGCTGCAATTGATACAGACCATTCATGAGCAGGAAATTGGTACGAAACAGTTGTATTTCAGCCGTAGTTTCCCAATCAGGGAGACAACCTTGATTCGCCAGACGTTGCATCAACTCATGCAGCTTATGAACCGGGGCATCGGCCAACAACTGAGCCAAGATCGGCGTCAGCAGCGGGTTCTGGTATGTCTGGTATGCTTGCTCCCCATGTTCCGCATTCATCGCCATAGACTCCATCGGGTTTCTCATCGCCAAAAACCGCGCTACGCGTCTGGCAAGCCATAACGCCATGACTCATGATACTATATGAGCAACTAGGCGGTTGATGGCCGCCATTTGAGACTCAGCAAGACTCTTCACTTTTTTGATAATGGGAATTTAACCGTGCAAACGCCAACCCTGAACTTTAACAAGGTGCACTTTGTGACCAGCGCCCCGGATATTCGCCACCTTCCGGATGATAGCGGTGTCGAGGTGGCCTTTGCGGGGCGTTCCAATGCAGGAAAATCCTCAGCACTCAACGCTCTGACCAACCACAAAAACTTGGCACGGACCAGTAAGACCCCTGGTCGTACCCAACTGATTAACTTGTTTGAGCTGGAGCCTGGCCGACGCCTCGTCGATCTACCCGGCTATGGCTATGCCCAAGTACCGGAAGAGATGAAGCGTAAATGGCAGGCTTCACTCTCTGAATATCTGCAAAAACGAGAGTCGCTCAAAGGGCTGGTTCTGTTAATGGATATTCGCCATCCGCTCAAAGACACTGATCAGCAGCTGCTGGAGTGGGCCTCCAGCAACGAGTTGCCGGTGCTGGTGCTTCTGACCAAGGCCGACAAGTTCAATGCCGGCCCCCGGAAAAATATCGTGCAGCAAGTCCGCCAGGATGTACTGCCATTCGGGCATTTAGTGCGCGTAGAAGCATTCTCGTCCCTGAAAGGTCTCGGCATAGATCTGCTGGCCGAGGTATTAACCGAGTGGTATTACGCCGATGCAGGGCCGGAAGAAGAAACCAACGCTGAGTAATTCCGAAATTTGATTTCACTTTAAAAACCGCCCACGTGGCGGTTTTTTTATGCCATCAGCAATCACCATCGACATATGGCAGCAACAGATAGCGCTTTCAAAAGAATATTAAATTGATAACAAAACAAAAGTCAGAACAGGAAACCAAAAACGTAATTTTATTACAGATGGCATTAAAAAAACGCCAGATCTTCATCTGGCGTTAGGAGACAAGGTCTCAAAGGGGGAGGCGCTAACCTGCAAGACGGATCTGGCAATCGGCCTTGCAAGCGCTGGGTTAATTATAGCAGCTACGAATAAATAAAATGCAGTAATTACTCTATTTCATCACTCATATCGCGCCAATCCTCATATTCTTCGGCATGATTGCCTCACCAATAAAAAAGCCCCGGTGAATCATCACCGGGGCGGCTAAGCAGCCTGACTATGTCTCAAAGCAAAATGTGTAAGATGGAATATCTTACCTCTGTACCCTACCCCTCAAACTCTACGCCCCGTGCCGGGGCCATGCCAAGCAATTTATGGTGTAAAGTTTCAATAAAAAGTCAGGACGTGACTGGTAACATTTTCAATGGCCTCATCGCCCAAATAAGCAGGAGCACTCCCCCATTGCGACGCTGATCGACCAATATCTAGGGTCATCTAATCTGCAGATAAAAAAAGACCTCCACGAGGGAGGTCTACAAAATGGTCCAATTTCTGCTATTAAGTTAGTCAGCAGATTTCGACGAAAGTTCCTACATTCGAAGAACTTTTTTCTGGGTGTCAGAAAAATAGCCGCACAAGCTGCAGTTAATGCGCCTGATCCCAGTTATCGCCGACACCAATCCCCACCTCGAGCGGCACGGCCAATTCGGCGGCCTGACTCATCAAGCGGCGAATTTCCGGCAGATAGCCGTCGACTTTGTCCTCACGAACCTCAAACACCAATTCATCGTGCACCTGCATCAACATACGGATGCTGCCTGTCTCACAGCTTGGCAGCCACTCGGCGAGTCGAATCATAGCCCGCTTGATAATGTCAGCAGCCGTACCCTGCATCGGCGCATTGATGGCGGCCCGCTCGGCTGCCTTGCGCAATCCCTGATTACGGGCGCGAATATCAGGGAGGTAGAGACGACGACCAAACAGGGTTTCGACATAGCCCTGCTCCTCGGCTTGGGCCCGGGTGCGCTCCATATAGCACTGTACACCCGGGTAGCGAGCAAAATAGCGATCCATATAGTGCTGTGCTTCACTGCGCGGAATACCCAGTTGCTTGGCCAGACCAAATGCACTCATGCCATAGATCAGACCGAAGTTGATCGCCTTGGCGTTACGCCGTTGCTCGGTGGTGACGTCAGCAGGGGCGATGCCCATGATTTCGGCTGCCGTTGCGCGGTGAATATCCTGTCCCGCCGCAAATGCGCTTAACAGACCTGGGTCCTCAGACAGATGCGCCATGATCCGCAATTCGATTTGCGAATAATCCGCCGCCACCAGCTTGTAGCCCGGCGCCGCAATGAAAGCCTGGCGGATCCGTCGTCCTTCTTCGCTGCGGATCGGTATATTTTGCAAGTTTGGATCGGTGGAGGAGAGACGTCCGGTTGCCGTGACCGCCTGATGATAGGAGGTATGCACCCGTCCGGTCGTCGCATTCACCATCAACGGCAGTTTATCCGTGTAGGTGGATTTCAACTTGGCCAAGGTGCGATGCTCGAGAAGCAGGCGTGGCAACTCGTAGGTTTCCGCTAGCTCGGCCAATACCTCTTCCGCGGTGGAGGGGGCGCCTTTGGGCGTCTTTTTCAGGATCGGCAGCCCCAGCTTTTCAAACAAAATTTCCGCCAACTGTTTCGGCGATGCCAGATTAAACGCCTGCCCCGCCATGGCATGGGCTTGCAGTTCCAGTTCATGCAACCGTACCTCGATTTGCTGGCTCTGCTCGGCCAGCTTGGGGACGGAAATCAGCGCCCCACAGCGTTCCATATCGGCCAGGATCGGCACCAGCGGTAGCTCTATGCTCTCCAGCACCGACTTTAACGCCGGTACCGCCGCAACTTGTGGCCACAGGGTCTGATGCAGCCGCAAGGTAATATCGGCATCTTCAGCCGCATAGGGGGCCGCCTTCTCCAGTTCAATCTGGTTGAAGGTCAGCTGCTTGACGCCTTTGCCTGCGATCTCTTCGAAGGTCACGGTCTTGACCCCCAGATACTTGGCCGCCAAATCATCCATATTGTGCCGGGTCGCCGTGGAGTCCAGCACATAGGATTCGAGCATGGTGTCGAAGGCAATGCCCCGCAATTCGATGCCATGATTGCGCAACACGTTGCGATCAAACTTCAGATTCTGGCCTACCTTACGCTTGCTGGCATCTTCTAGCAGTGGCTTGAGGCGGGCCAAGCAGGCATCCCGATCCAGCTGGGGCGGAGCGCCCAGATAGTCGTGGGCCAAGGGCAGATAAGCCGCTTCCCCAGGCGTTACCGCAAAAGAGACACCCACAATCCGGGCTTGCATGTAATCCAGAGCATCGGTTTCGGTATCAAAGGCAAACAGTTCGGCCTCAGCCAAGCGCTGTAACCAGAGAGCAAAATCAGCCTCGTCGAGGATGGTGTGATAGCTCACCGAATCCGGCGCCTTCGGCAAAGCGGATTGCGCCTCGGCAGCGGCCGCCGCACTGCCTTCCTCTTCCATCAGCCCCTTGAATTCGTATTCCCGATACAGCGCCTGCAAGGCTTGGTGATCCGGCGTCGGCTGGGTAATGTCGGTAATTCCTACATCCAGCTCGACATCGGTCTTGATGGTTGCCAGCTCATAGGAAAGACGAACCACCGCCTCCTGCTCGCGGAATTTCTCGGCAAAGCCTTTGCTGCCACGAAACGCCAGCGCGGCCACCCGATCCAGGTTATTCGCCACCTCATTGATACTGCCAATCCCCTGCAACAGCGCCACCGCGGTTTTCGGACCGACGCCCGCCATACCCGGGATGTTGTCGCTGGAATCGCCCATCAACGCCAGATAGTCGATAATGAGCTCGGGCGGCACGCCAAAACGATCGATCACCCCTTGCCGATCCGTGGTCTCGCCTTTCATGGTGTCGATCAGCGTCACATGGGGAGACACCAGCTGCGCCATATCTTTATCACCGGTACTGATCAGGATCTCGATCTGCTGCTCGGTGGCCTGACGTGCCAGCGTCCCGATGACGTCATCCGCCTCCACGCCATCAATCACCAGCAGCGGCAAGCCCATAGCGCGAATAATGGCATGGATCGGCGCAATCTGAGCCCGTAGCTCATCCGGCATTGCTGCGCGATTAGCCTTGTATTCCGGATAGAGATCGTTACGGAAGCTCTTACCCTTGGCATCAAACACCACGGCAACCGGAGAGTTCGGATACTGCTTGAGCAGACTACGCAACATATTGGTCATCAGGCGAATCGCGCCCGTAGGCACCCCGGCGGCAGTCCGCAAATCAGCCTGTTGCGAGGCAAAAAAGGCACGATAAAGGTAGGAAGAGCCATCCACCAGGATGAGCGGAGCTGGGCTTGTCATGAAGCGGGTCCTGCAGAATTCGGAAGTGGGCTAAGGATGCCACAGCGACCTCGATTCGGCCACGGCGCAACCTGTGCATAATTTTAACAAGCTGTGGATATCTCTGTTGAGGAAAAAACAAGGATCAACAAATGGTGCTTTCACTCGAAATGAAAACACGAATTTAACTATGCATATCAGCAAGTTAAATAATGAAGGATCCTGAATCGCACAGGATCCTGATCTCGGTCAATGTGGAAAACATTCGCGACGTCTACAGCAGAACCACAAAAACTGACTTTTTTCCGCTACCTGACAGTAGGGAAGAACGGCAAGGCGGACATTTTCCGCACTTTCGAAGCGTATGGATTTGCGGCAGATCACAAACTACACAACAGGTCATTTGAATCTGCCCACATAAATCGATCCGCCCTAACTCAATTGGCGATTCAACTCTGCCTGTTGGGACCCCAACAACTTCGCCATGAGATAGCGCAACAAGACACCATACGCAGGCACAAACAATCCGATACTGATCAGCAGCTTCACTCCATAGTCCACCGTTGCAATCTCGACCCAATGGGCGGCCATGAAGGCATCCGGGCTACGCCAGAACGCGATGAAAAAGAATGCCACCGTATCCAACAAATTACCGACTACGGTGGAGGCCACCGGAGCCACCCACCAGGCTTTGAGCTGACGCAGGCGGTTAAACACCGAAACATCCAGGATCTGCCCCAGCAAATAGGCCATAAAACTGGCGCAGGCGATTCTCGCCACGAACAGATTGAACTGCGCTAACTGTCCGGCTCCCTGGAACTGGCCTTCAAAGAACACCACCCCTAACACATAGGAAACCAGCAAGGCAGGCATCATCACGACCAGAATGATGCGGCGCGCCAATTCGGCACCGAAGATCCGGACGGTCAGATCCGTTGCCAAAAAGATGAACGGAAAAGTAAATGCACCCCAGGTGGTGTGCAATCCGAACAGGCTGATGGGCAGCTGAACCAGATAATTACTCGCAGCAATAATAGCCACATGGAACAGGGACAGACGAATAAGCGCCGTCTGATAGTGCGCGGGAGATAACTGCATATTGTGTCCTTTTTGATGATGTAGATCCGTCAGACGGGGTGAGGGAACCCGTCAGACAGCCTTGACTATTTCGTGCTCGGCACGCTCAGGATCCAGTGTGGATCCTCGCCCGGCGGCAGGCAAGGCGGCGCATTATACGGAGTTTTATCCACACGGCAAGCTCCAGCGCCAACTCAACGTGGACGACGATCCCAGATCAGTCTTGGATCAAACAACATGGCGGCAACCATGGTCACCACCACCACGCCGGCAAACGCCATCGCTGCCGCACCGGGATAGATGGACATCAGCTTACCCATCCGGATCAAGGCCACCAAGATCGCAACCACAAACACATCCACCATAGACCAGCGGCCAACAAACTCGGTCAGCCGATAGAGACGGGTTCGGCCTCGCCGATGGTGAACCTCTCCCTTCCGCACGGTATAGCAGAGCCAGAACAGTGCCAGGATCTTGGCGATCGGCACCAAAACACTGGCCACGAAAATGACGATGGCGATCGGATAAGAGCCCATGTTCCACAGCAGTATCACCCCACCTAGGATCGTGGAATAGATATTAGTACCCAGGCTTTCTGTCACCATGATAGGCAGCAGATTGGCCGGAATATAAAGGATGCAGGAGGTGATCAGCAGCGCTACACAGTATTCGATGCTGTGGGGGATACGCGTATGCACCACGCTCTGGCAACGGGGACAACGCACGGCATCGGCCAGCAGAATGCCATCACAACCATGGCAATGGGTTACCCCTTGCGCCAGAGCATTCTGTCCCTCCAGCAACAAGGGAATTTCCGGCATCGGGCCGCGGATCTGCTCCCACATCCAGCCCTTGTCCAAGTACAACATGCTTTTTAAATAGGAGAGACTGAACACGCAGAAACACCAGAAACCGGAACCGACCGAGATCTGGGCCAGTGACGCGATCTTGATGAGGCTGATGAGCACTCCCACCAGAAACACCTCGACCATGCTCCAAGGCAAAAGCAAAAATAGCCACCGGGTTGCAGATGCAGCCAAAGGTGGTGGCCGTCGCCTTAGGCGGAACCCCAGATAGAGATAACAGACCAGCCCCAGACAACACAGCGGCAACAATTGCATGCACAGGAATACCAACACCGACAAGACTCGGTACTCCTCGCTGAACAGCACCGAGGCCGCTTCGAACAGGCTCATGCTATTGACCATCCCCTGAGCGTTGATAGCCAAGAATGGCAACACATTGGCACACATCAGCATGATAATACTGGTCAGCGCAAAGACCGGTGGCCCCACCCGGGGATTGTTCGGCAGATGCGCCAGTACATTACCGCACTGCGGGCAAAGCGCCTGTTCTCCCTCCTGCAATGTCGGGACGGCCACCAATAAATCACACTCGTGGCAAACGCTCTCCCGGGCAGGAAGTTGCTCTTTCGCGGTCGGGTTGGTCACGGTATTTGAACTCATGGGCATTCGGAAAAAACAGGAATTTATCATCCGTGATCCCGGCTGGCGGTACAAGGGGTTACGCCTTAGAGCCGTAGCAGAGCAAAATCCAGCGCACATGGCCTAAAGACCATCCAAATGATGGGGAACGCAAAGTTTAACTTTCGATCGCCGACTCAATTGACACTTGACGCAAAACCCCTAAACTCAGATCCAGCGCATAAAATCGAACCTCCCGGCCTGTCGGTTCCGCCATTTTGTAAAAAATGGAATCGCGGCGACGGCATTGCAGCCAACAGTCAGTGCATTATTCGCCGTCAGAGCGGCCTCAAGGATGAGAGCATTCGGCTAATTCAATACGGGTAGAGAG
>Ga0183099_1000538_pt1 | contig 27038 bp, 36 predicted proteins | sample Biomet1_FD_127788 | JGI IMG/M metagenome (GOLD analysis project Ga0183099, IMG submission 127788) | Microbial communities from bioreactor (seeded with anoxic lake sediment) at LBNL, California, USA - Biofuel metagenome 1 | ecosystem: Engineered > Bioreactor > Anaerobic > Unclassified ...
CCAGTTTCAAACTGTTTTGTGAAAAACGCCCCATTTCAGTTCTAAACTATATTGTTAACCCACACCCTTCTAATTCAGAGGTTTTTGACCATACCGCAGTACCACTACCGACAGAAGAAGAACAACTCCGGTTTAATTAAAAATGTTTTTATTATTGCCTGGCGACCTTGTTGCCAGGATATTAATCCATGTGCTTTCCTTCCCCCTCTTATTTTTTGCAATAAAAAAGGCCAATCATTAGATCGGCCTTCTTTAAGGGGGTGCTTCAACACCCCTCTAAATCACATTATGCCTGAGCTGGAGCCGTTGCTTCGCGTGGCGTCAGGTTAAGGAATTCATCTGCAATGATTGAAACATTGTTATAGATGACTTCTTTACCGTCTTTTTCGCCAGTGCTGGTGGAGTAATCCAACTTGCCATCCACAGAGACCAGAGAACCCTTACGAGTGCCGACCTGTGCGACAATTTCAGCCAGTTTGCCGAATGCAGTAACATTATGCCATGAGGTTTTTTCAGTTGACTTGCCTTCCGCATCGCGTGGACCTGGGCCATTAGTGGCAACGGTGAAGTTAATTACTGAACGAGCACCATCCTGCGTAGGAAAAGATTTCAATTCACCCATTGTGCCAATGTGACCAATCAAACTAACGCTATTTTTTGATGCTGACATAATTTTATTCCTTTTGTAAATTCGAGATTCGCTGTACTTTCCGTCAGTAGAGGTTATTCCCTAGCTGATATAAACATTATATAATTTAATCATAATTAAGTCAATGCCTTTTAATTAATTATTGTTTAAATATATAAATAAACAAATAAAAAAGGCCAATCAAAGATCAGCCTTCTTTAAGGGGATGCTTCAACATCCCTCTAAATCACATTATGCCTGAGCTGGAGCCGCTGCTTCGCGTGGCGTCAGGTTAAGGAATTCATCTGCAATGATTGAAACATTGTTATAGATAACTTCTTTACCGTCTTTTTCGCCAGTGCTGGTGGAGTAATCCAACTTGCCTTCCACAGAGACCAGTGAACCCTTACGAGTGCCGACCTGTGCAACAATTTCAGCCAGTTTGCCGAATGCAGTGACATTGTGCCATGAAGCCTTCTCAGTTGGCTTGCCTTCCGCATCGCGTGGGCCTGGGCCATTAGTGGCAACGGTGAAGTTAATTACTGAACGAGTACCATCCTGAGTAGGAAAGGATTTCAATTCACCCATAGTACCAATATGACCAATCAAACTAACGCTATTTTTTGATGCTGACATAATTTTATTCCTTTTGTAAATTCGAGATTCGCTGTACTTTCCGTCAGAAGAGGCCATCCCCTAGCTGATGTAAACATTATATAATTTAATAAAAACTAAGTCAATCTGTTTTTAATTAATTTTGTTTTTAATATATCAAGAAAGCAAACAAAAAGGGCCAATCGTTAAATCGGCCCTCTTTTTAAAAAGAGTTTAAACGACCGTTTGCTCTTGTTAAGCCTGAGCAGGAGCGACCACTTCTCGCGAAGTCAAATTACGAAAATCTTCTGCAATAATTGCAACGTTATTGTAAATAACCGCCTTGCCGTCTTTTTCACCGGTTCGACTAGAATAATCCAACTTACCATCCACCGACACTAATGAGCCCTTACGAGTACCGATCTGTGCAACGATTTCAGCCAATTTGCCGAATGCAGTGACGTTATGCCAAGTGGTCTTTTCAGTTGGCTTTCCATCTGCGCCTTTGGGACCAACACCATTAGTAGCAACCGTGAAGTTGATAACTGAACGTGGACCGTCTGAACCATTAAATGAGCTTAATTCACCCATAGTTCCAACATGACCAATCAAACTAACGCTATTTTTTGATGCTGACATGATTTTATTCCTTTTGTAAATTTGAGTTCCACTGTACTTTCCGTCAGAATGGTTATTCCACTACTGATGCAAGAATTATATAATTTAACAATAAATAAGTCAATTTTATTCTTTGTGTTTTGATTTTTTGAGTACAAAAAAGGCCTGTCAAGTGACTGGCCTTCCTCTAAATTAAGACAGGTTTACTAAATCAATTTGTGTCCAGTTTCTTTTAATGCTTTTGTAAGTTCATCACCACAAACCAGAGGTATATATTTAATATCTATTTCAACCACTTCTTTTTTTTCGTAACTAATACAAAAAATAGCGCGAATACACTCGAAACTCTTATTATCATAACGAACAATCAATGCTTTGAACTCAGCATCCCATTTCATATTGCTATAAATTTCGTTCAATAGATTGTCGCACATACCTTCCACATCATTATTTAACTGAACCCGATGTTGATCTTTATTGATAAACACTTGGCAGCCATGATCGCTGATCATTAATAGTTCGCCTTCTTTTAGTTTTGGCGCTATCGTTTTAATCAACAACCCATTGTAAGAAAGTTCAAATGATGCATTTCCTTCAAATAAATCATATTTACCATCATTATAGGTAAACATTTTTTGATGAATTTCTTTTGGAAACCAATCTAATGTAATTGTCATTACTTTATTGCCAATATAATCAGCTTCCGCTTTTGGCATTTTGATGTGCTCAAACTCATCATCTCTTGCAATAGAAAAAACATTACTATTCGGCAAAAAGATAGGTTGAACACTTGATAACGCTCTTTTTGGAATAAGACCAATCACCGCATTGATCTCATCAATACGCGATTCTGCATTATCCAAAATATAATACCGATCCTGATACATGAATGCACCTGGCTCAGTCACTTCATGAAAAATGTTTGCATTGAAGCTCAGTTTTTTTCCGACCAAACTTTTATTAAATGGAGTCGAAATAATCTCTCCTGTAATGTGAACAGAGGCAACACTGGTTTTATTTTCAGGTGCCGCAATAGTCCAATTACCAATAACAATCCGCTTCAAACCAAACATATCGTTTCCTTATTTATACAAATAATTCAGAAGGCAATCACAAACAATCTAATCAAGATGGTGATTTAAATATTCAATTACCGCTTTTAGCACTGAACCTTCATCACCAAAACAACTCCAAATCGTTGGATCGCCACCTGTGGTAAAGGATGCATTATGCATAACACACCACATTTCACCATTTTCAGTCGCCTTGCTGATAGCAAAATATTCACCATGTGACGTTTCGTTTTCTGGCGTAGTTTCATTCCATAGCAAATCGGGACTTTCCCAATCCAGTGGATCGTCATGTGGCTCTGTCTTTTTAAACAGAGAACCACCTGCCGCTTCCATGATTTTTTTTGATAGTTCAAATAATTCTTTCACGTTAATTCCTTTATTTTTTTTGTTTATTTAGCCATGCTGGGCCAAATTGATTTCGAATAGATTGTAATGCAGCAGCATGATCTTCTGGTACGCCCGGATAAGAAGATTTCATCCAACATGAACTCAACTCAACTTTCCAGTTTCGTTTATGTCTTAATTGAAAGAAATCAATCGCCGCTTTTTGTTTATCAGTCAATTCCATGATCCACCTCGATAGCTGCATTTAACTTTATTTAATATAGCAAATATTATGAATTATGTCAACAGCACTGTTTCATTCGTAGCCACTGTCAGGCTATTTTGAAAAACCACTTGTTTGACTTTTTGGTCTTTTTGCGATATTATTATCGAACTAATTAATTTAAGGATTAATCATGGATATCGTTATTATTGGACACCGCAACAATAAACCAACTCAGACAAGCTTTTTGTCTAGTGCTACCGCGAAAGACATTAGTGATCGTGTTTATAGTTATTTTAATCATGGAAATGGTTCAGATACAGTAAGTATCGTTTACAATGACGGAGAAATCATTTCCATTAATAGCCCAACTAAATTGGCGGCAGCCATTGCTATTATTACTCATGCGACTGGGTACGCTAGTCGTTAAAGGAAGAATATGGAAATTTCTGACAACTATCAGTTATATATTTCTCCTTGCAGTAAATACAAAGGCTATTTTGAGGAAAATTCTCAGCCACCAGCGTGGCGGAAAAACAACACCGTCATTATTACTGCAAAAGAATTTCTTGAGTATTTTTGTTGTGTCGATGATTTATCATCTGATGCACTAGACATCACAAAAGCGTATTTTCATTCATTGCACCCCTCGTTAAAGGTTGAGTTCGAACCATTAGATCTTCCTTACGATAAATTACGAATGTTTATTATTGTCGCATTAAATAACGACAAGGAAAAAGCAGACGTCAATGGTGCAAGAGGTGAAGGTTATGTCGATTGGTGTTTTTTGGCGGATATAGAATCATCATGGTTTAACTTCACTGATTCGGTGATTTTTGATGATTTGTTAATGGAAATTACCGGCAAAATCATTAATGAGATTTATGAGTTTGATGTCGATTCATTTTTCTCTGATTTTGTTATTCCTGAATAGAATTATCAATTATCCTTTCCACAAAAGTCACTCTATCGCCACCGTGATCAGCGTGACTTTTTATTTTTTGTTATTTAATGAAAAAACGTTTAAAATATAATAAATAACAATTTATTCAGGAAAAGACATGTCAAACAAAGATCTCCTCAACTCAATATCTGGACTTACTTATTTACTTTGTGATGATGGCATTGGTCATTCTGAACAATTAGACGAATTAACCTACTTATTGTTCTTAAAAGTAGCCGAACAAACCAATCAAGAGAGCATGATCCCAAACGGATTTCGTTGGTCTGATTTAGAGCAACGTGATCCATCCGAACGCTTGACACATTTTAAAAATACAGTTTTACAGCTTGGAACATCAGGTTCACCTGTTACCCGTGCTATTTATGCTGATACCAGTACGCTTATTAGTAAACCAGCAACATTAAACAAAATAATTAGTATATTGAATTCAATTGAGTCACAAATCAAGAATTCCGATTCTCTTGGAGAGATTTATGATAAATTACTTGAAATCAATGCGAGCAACAAAAAAACAGGATATGGACAGAATTACACATCTCGCGTGATCACTGATGTTGTCACGAAGTTAATGAAGCCGATGAATAATGATGTCATTGTTGAACCAAATACTAGCTCTGCTGGGTTTTTAATTAGTGCTTATCATCAAATTAATGACAAAACAGCACCAAAAAACAAGTCTTTTTGTTGCATGAGCTCTGATAGCAAAGAACGTAGATATATAGCAATGGATCTATTTTTGCATAGGTTAACTTCCAATGAAGCTACCGATTTCTTATTCGGGCAAGCATTAACTAATGATGGTAAACACTTACCCCCTGCAAGCTTGCTACTAACAAGTATTCCTTTAACAGCAAAAAAGGATAGCTCAATAACTATTCGTGATGATCTAACTATTAATACTGATAATGACCAATTATCTTTTTTGCATGCGATATACTCATGTATGCTTAAACCAGGTGCTCGTGCAGCAATAATTGTCCCAGATAATGTTTTATTTGATGAAAAAGATGGTTGTCTAGTACGCAAAGACTTAATGGATAAATGCAATTTACATACTATTCTGCGATTACCACTGGGGATCTTCCACACCCCTGGTATCAAAGCCAATATTCTATTTTTTTCTAAACCTAATGACTCATCACTAGATACAGCGCCCACCACACACACCTGGGTATACGATTTAAGAACAAATATGCCTTTATTTGGAAAAAAAGCCAATCTTACAGAGTCTCATTTTGATGATTTTTCTCAAGCTATTGGTGGTGATCTAACGACTGTTAATGAAGATGCTCGCCATGACTTTATCAAAAAACATTCAAAAGAAATAACTGGCGACTCGCCTTCTCGTCTTGCTTGCTTTAGTTATGAAGAAATTTCGCAGAACAATTTTTTACTTGATATCGGTTTAATTAAAAACACAACAAAAAATAATGATGCAACACTTGGTATTTAATGTGAATTAATTACTAGATAATTATTGACTTTTGTTATTTTAAGCTCTATAATTAAAAACATAAAGAGTTGAGAAACAACATCTTAGCTCACTTCTTAGCCCATTAATATATGAGGTAGGATATGCCGCCACAGTAAGTTACTTATATAATATTATTTATAAAGATTTAACTTAACACCGGTTTTAAATAATAAGAGGTTGCGATATGCCGCCACAGTAAGTCAAACACATAAACTATATAATCAATCCTGGAAGAGTTAAAAAGAACTTTTGTATCATTGGAATGAGGTAGGATATGCCGCCACAGTAAGTTACTCATATAATATTATTTATAAAGATTTAACTCAACACCGGTTTTCAATAATAAGAGGTATCAATATGCCGCCACAGTAAAATAAGTGTCAACTCAAGCAACAGTAGTGATGTTGCCCTGTATCATCCAAGGAGATGAGCGTGCGTAGCGGCCCGTTAAGGTATTAAATCAAGCAAATAGCTCCGGTTTTCATAGCAACAAGCGCGGTTGTTGTGCCGGTCAATATGCGACGAAGGATTAAATCCGCGCAACTCCATTTAATACAAAAAACCGCCCGCTTAAAATCACTTTTTCCTTGCGAAATATTTAATATTTGATATAATAAATAAAATTAAATAAACACTTTTGAGAACAAAAAAAATGACTGACTTGGAAAAAGCAAAACTACTGATCCGTAAATTTCCTGAATTAGCATGGTCTCTTTCTATCAGCGGAAAAACACTGGAGATCTATCGCTTTTGCCAAGTACAAAAAACAGCAACAAGCAGTCAAATTGCTAAAAAGTTCAACACAACCACCAGCAACGCCTCTAATTTCTTGAAAAAATTAGTGGATTTAAAATATTTGGTCGTAGATCATCAGCCTCTGCCTACAGGTGGATTTGAATGCATTTATACTCTTCATCCAGAGCTAAAAGATTAAATATTTATCGCTTAAATAATTATTAAACTTGTTTTTTTGCATCCATTAACTTTTTTTCAAGCTCTTTGATTTTATTTTTTCCATCACTTAATGCTTGATCTAGTTTTTCCAACCCAATATGTTTTTTAATTTGTTGTTCCATGCTTTTTTGTGCAAATTCAAGCGAACTAATTTGTTTCTTAATCATCTCAAATTGCTCATTAAATAACTTCAGCTTTTTTGTACAAATGTCATTCTCAATAATATTATCAATTTCTTTCTGCATTGAATTTCTTTTTAAAAACATTGAGTCAACACTTTGTTGAGTTATTATCAACTCCGTTTCTAAATCAAAAACCGTTGATGTTCCACTGTTTACAACCCGGTCAATCACCCCTGCAATAATTTCCCTGCCGTGAGTATCGAAAAACAATCGCTCAATATCACACATGATTTGCTCGTATTGTGTCGATTGACCGACTACCCGGCAATCGAGAAACTCATTCATTAGTAACCGAAACTCCATGATTGTCATCGGCTCACTCAACCAAACCTGCTCAGGTGTTTTTACTAGAAATGGCTCACTAAGATCTTGTCCAAAATCATACATCAGTTTGACGACAACGATAATAATTTCGTCATTACAAAATCCAAACACAAATGAAACCAATTCGTTATTTCTTAAATAAGTTCTTAGTTCTTGGATTTTTATGTTTGAAGGCAATTTATTGCAACCATATGAGTTAGGATAACATCTTATACTTTGCTCACTAATTGTTTTTATGTTTATTCCTTGCCCAAAAAGACATTGATTAAATCTTTCAAAATGAAAGTTCAATTGATCGGTAATTAATTCTTTTTCCATACTTCGTTATTATTATTCTTATTATTTGTAGACAAATAAGATACAAAAAGGCTTGCGTTGATGCAAGCCAATTTTTTAATATTTAATTATTCTTTTTTGAATATCCTGTAAAACCGATCTTGATGTTTGTTGATATGCATCGTTAACAAATCAACCGCATTTTTCTTTGCCCGGTGATCGTAAATAGCATCAATCAATCCAATTTCCTGTGCCATTGTTTTCTTTGTATTATCCAGGCTTTGAGCTAATTCCTTCATTTGAAGCCCGATTTCTTCCTGTCTTTCTTTTAATTCCACCAATTTCAGGAAATCAGGGTGTTTATCCATGGCTTCCGCAGCTTTCTGCATCAACGCGTCTCTGTTTTTTTCGCTATAAGTAAGCTGTTCCAGCGCAATCAACAAAGATTGCCTATTTTTTTCCAGAACTTCTTTAAAATCAGCATGCAGTTTTTCGAAATTTAACTCAGATACTGGGATCTTGCCATCATTCACGTAAATATCAGTTATCATTTTCTGGAACTGGCTAAATTGGAGTCGTTTGCCTTCCATTAGCGCCAGGAGTTTTCTTGTTTTTAATCGAAACTCATTAACACTGAATTCTCTTGATTCATCAAATGATGCGCAATCTCCTTTTCCTGTCTTTAGTGACACTAAAATGGTCGGTTCCACACCAATAAACCGAAATACAAAAGCAACATTCGTTGTGCTTTCTCGTTCACTAAAGATAATAAGATGATCGGGGTTCTTATTTGTCTTTTTAAATGCATCGTCCAGATGACGAAAACGTCTTTTAGGGCGCACATGGTTTTTCTTTTTGACCTTAATACCAACTGATTTTAATCGATGGGTCAGTCGCTCAAGATGGTATCGTAAACAATACATTGGAGATGTTATAGACATACTTATTCCTTGATTAATCTAAAAAACAGGGCTTATAGCCGATTAATTATAATTCTTCTTCTTCCTCTGTAACCATTACAGAATCATTGGTGTAAGTGTCACCTGAAAAATCATCAACAACATCTTCATTTTCATAGCACACGCCATTGTCGAACGACTGATTTGACGAAGCATAGACGGGTGATGAATAGTGCGAATAATTCGAATGAGAGGTCATTGCTCGCCATAACCACCATGAATTGCTATTAAATGACAATGGTGAGCCATAATGATAATTATAGGCATAATGTTCTACTCGCAAAGGGGCATTATACACATGTGACACATGGTATGCATTTGACGAATGAGAAGAGTCGGAATGAAATTGTTTATGCGAAACCGAACTTTCGACATGATCGCTCCCTCCAGAAATCTTTGAGAAAAACCCTCGTCTAGAGCCTGTTTCAGCATGCTCACTGGACGAACTAAAAAATGAATGTCCTGATGAACCCGGAGAACTGTGTTCAGATGAGCTAAAACCATGCCCCTCACTGTGACCGAAACTATGCCCGCTACTGTGACCGCTACTATGACCACTGCTATGCCCCCCGCCATGACCACCTCCGCCACCTCTAGCGAAAGAGACAATGGGCACAAGCATCAACGTCGCAATAATCAAAAAGCTCTTTGTTTTCATCAAAATCATCCAAATTTAATTTTAGATATTATAATAATAATTATTTATTTAGCAAATAAATCCAATTGATTTAAATCAATTGTTTATAAAACAATAGTATATTTTCCTTGAAATTATCCACGAGTTCATTTGTTTCTGGATGTCGAAATTCACCAGTGTGAAGGGCTTCAAAAACCAGCTTCTCATCAAGTTCCATTTCTTTACCATTATCTTCTTTGAATTTAAAAATAAGCTTCATCTTTTTTTCTGTTGATAGTTCCAACATACAGAGAAACACCTGGGCTAAATCTGCATCAGCTTTTTCTTTTTTGCAAAACTCAATTGTCTGTGGAAAAGTATGCAACTTATCTTTTTCGAACAAGGAAGTATATGAAATAATTAATTTCTTAAACTCATTCTTATATTTAGAAACATGTTTTTCAACAATATTACCTAAAAAAGCAGATTTTTGTTCAGGAAATTGTTGCCACACCTCCACAAAAATCTTAAAGCCATCCATTTTCTCTTGGCCAGTTTTTGTTTTCATTAATTCATCAATAAAGGCTGAAATGGTTTCTTCCATCGCTTAGACACTCTCTTTATTCTTTAACGAAACTGCTTCTACGCCGGTCATCATCTTTCCACCTGAAATAACCATCGATGGTGCCCATCCATCACCCATTATGAATTGCATCCATTGTTCTGCGCTTGTGTTTTTATCTACAGTGTCATTTCGATTCTCGGACATCCATTTTGCTAATTCCATTGGCTCTGCAAATACCGGAGAAATAGGACTTCCTTCAGAAACAGTTTCCCAAATCTGATAACCATCACCTGCTGGTGGCTCTGTTCGTACCCATTTTTCTGCTGCTAGTTTATCTTCTTCTGATGTCCAAACGTTTCCATGTCCATCACATTCATGACAAAACAATGGCACACCCCGTTTTTCCGCTTCCGCTTTCACGCAAGAAAAGCGATATTCGCTTAGGTTTATCATGCCCGTAATACTTGCTCGATTCACTTCTAATGGCGTAGGGATGTATTCTACTTCTTTTTTCACCCAGCCTTTTTCTTTAGTCCAATTGCAAGTAAATTCGATAAGCCCATTATCTGCTATCACTGCTGCAATATCGTTCTCGTTCAAGTGATAGCACCAATGATCATTCCAATGTCCACACAGGCGTTCTACTTCTTTTTTAACAGCATATTCATTGCCATCAAGATAGCCAGATTGATTTAGCATCCGTTCCCGTACCAAGGACTGCACAAACGAATCATTGGGAGTAAATGGCGTACTACCATGTGCAACAGGATCGAAGGGGGCAAAACCGTACCACTTTAAATCAATCGCATTTGCTTCTTCTGAGAAACCAGAACCATCACAGCACTTGCATCTTTTATAAGAGCGATAGGCATCATTAATATAGCCATCCCATGTTTTTCTGATTGGCCATTCAAAATCAATCGACACCCGTTTTAACTCTCGACCCATGATTATTTCCTTAATTTTAACGTTGACTTATTATATTGATTAATAAATCAAATAGCAATATATATCAAAATAATTCGTTTGATTTTCTAATTTACTTTTAAATTTATTTGTTATATTATAAATTATATTATTTTTACATAAAAAGAAAAATGAACAAGAAAATTCAAAAAATAAATGATTTTATTTTAATCTCAATAAGTGATTTTAGGGAAAAATCAAAAATCATTAATAAACACGATGACTTTTTTAAACCAAAGTTTGATCCAGATAGATTCTACTCCTCTGGCCACTGTGCCGAATTCGCATTCAATTTAGCTAAATTCGCAGCCGATTGTGGTTTGAAGCCAAAAATCATTATTATGTATCGCAATGAGATTGATATTGATTCAAAAATATCAATAGACAAAACATTCTCTCATTGTGTCGTCGATATCAATGGCGAGTCGTTTGATGTTTCTGGCAATGATGCAATGAGAAGATGGTTTAACCGAATGGATTTCAATGCCTATAGCGAAAATAAAAAAACAGAAAATGAATGGGAATTTGTAAAAATCCCATTCAATAATGGAAAAAAAGCAATGTTGACACTCATGGAGCATTGTGAGCAACATCTTGTTGATCTTGGCGAAGTTCAAATCGAAAAAGATGCAGCAATCTTTGCTGGATTTAAAAAATTAGAGATAATCAAAGACCAGGAATACTCTTTTTAAGACAAAGCAAACTTAGCCATCAAGATTACTGTTACTGATTTTACTGCCTGCACGACGTTATTCTGGCCGCAATCCATGCGGCCGACCTTAATCACACGTTATCGTTTACAAACAACCCTGTCGTTCCAGATCTCTGCTAATTAATTTGAACTGACTGCGCATGCAGTACATTGGCGTCACTTCTTTTTGCATTGAAAGCTCCTTTACTTAATTTAATTATTGGTCGCTAACCAGTAATAGTTTCTCTCGAATGCGACTTGGAAAGCGAGAAAGAAAGACATTTAATTCAGCTTTGTTATCAATTTTTTTTCTTTTCCAATGCTTTTTTAGAGCTCTCAATTTCGTTATCTAATAACGTTAACTCATTGTTGGCCATAACCACTGACTTATTTTCATTAATTAGTGTTTCTAATCCTGATGCTTCTTTCGTCAATGCGTCAATTTGTTTCACTAATTCTTTTAATCGAATTTCGGCTGCATTAATTTCAGGAAGATTGCCATATTTAGCTTCTAATAAGTGTTTTCTCGCAACTTTTGCTTCATGTCCTTGCTTTGCAAGAAAGTAATCCATGTCTTCTCTCTGCTTCCGCTCCATGAACTCTGACATAATTTGTTCTATGTCTTTAGGTTCATCAGTCAATACATCTACTGGCTTTTCCGGTTCTTTGGCTAATACTTTTTCATGTTCGTTAGCCAAAACTTCTACTGAAAAAAAATGTTCTTCCAGTTTTTTAATAAAATCCTCAATTGTCACTGCCTCAGTGGGAATGCCTTTGGCGATAAAGGCATTTAACATTTCTTTAAACCGTTCAAAAGAAATAGAACCAGAGTCCAGGGTCGGTTTTTCAGAATTTTTGCAATACCCCATAAAAACCCGATTTTCTCGCTCTAAATTAAGGTAATTGAAGGCAAATGCAATATAGTGACTTGTTCTATTATTTACAAATACCTGGATGTGATCGAATTTCAAACCACTGGTATAATGATTAACACAATTTAAGTAAAAAGACGGAATGTCGTTCGTTTTTGACGCATCTGCACTCAACCGAAGGTAATATCTTTCTTGGATCTGGTGGTGAAATTTTTGAAGTTGAAGACGAACTTGTTTCATTGGCGTGATTGATTTCAATGTAAAATCCTCTTTTGAAGTTTTAATTATTATAACAAAAAATAATACAATAAGCAAGATATAGCAAAACCAATATCAGTATTAAATAACTTGATTATATTGCTAATATTTAATATAATTTACGCATTATAAAACTCATTTTGACTGGAATTTGACTATGACTCAATTGCCATTACCTTCATCAAAAACACTGATTGTAACAACTAATGACGCCAATTCATTAAACGAATTTTCCGTCTTGTTGCGATCAAAAGATGCTTCCGATCCCATTTGGTCCCAGGTTTTGATTGAGTCAGTAGAATCGAATCATATTCGCATTTTGTTTTCATTGCTTGCTCATGCGGAAACAACGCATGGTGGTAAACTCGTCGATCCTTTTCTTGGGATTTTTCCAGCCAAAACATCAACCAACCATCAGGTTGCCTCCTGGTTGATAGAATTAGTTTCAAAAATGAATGAAGAAATGGAATTAGACATTGTCCATTCGCCAATTGACAATATCGTTTTTAAAACAATTGAATATTTTTTTGGTTTTTACGGAATAGAAGCTTGGTCTTATTTTTCTATTATTACCTTGCCACTATCTTTTGCACAAAGTCTCCCTGCTGATTCTTATTTTAAATCAGAACAAGAAACAAGCCTGTTTCTTCACTTCAAAACAAGATCACGAGAAGATATTTATAACTGGTTTAATTCAACCATTACAAAACATGAGCAACCAACTGTCATTGGACGAGCTGAACAAGAACTATTTGGTTCACTAATTAATACTATTGGCATTTCTAATGATATTTGGACTAACGTAATTATCACGTACTTATCCGAAAATAATGTTAATAAAGTTATTGCAAATGCAGAACCATTTATTTTAACAAGTGATCGACTTATTACCCGAGATATACTTTCTTTTTCAGCAATAAATACAACAGGGCGTGATTTTTTTAAAAACTTAAATAAGCTATGTCCATCCTGCGATCTTGAGTATAAAATTAAAAATTATACATCAACCCGCCTAATTGATTTATTTTAGTTAAAAACAAGACGCTAGTTATTTATTACATTTCTGATAAACTAGCGTTTTATATTTTATATCTGGAATTACTATGCTTAAAAATATTTCTTTTTTCTGTTTAAAACAAGCGGCAAAAAGGCTTGATTTTCATTACGTTATGAAAAACACAAAACAAAATATTTTAAAAAAAAAGCCTGACTCAACTCGGTTTTTAATCTCTTTGATTGATGATTTCGTTACTCTTTATGAGCACAGCAGTAACAAAAAAGAATTTTTGCTTAATTTTTGTGATTTGCAATTCATGATTGATAAAAACAATGAATTAATTGATAAAGGAAGCATAATAAAAGCAATTTCTTCTTTGGAATCATTTCCAGGTTTAATGGTTGAAGATAATGGAAAAATAATCGTTGAACACTCGACATGCAGAGCTTATTTTTCCTTTTTGGTTATGCGTATTCATGATGAAAGTGGATTTATTTTAAGAGAATACTTTGGATTAAAACACTATAGATTAAGACAATCTAGATTAAAACACTTTAAGTAAAATAAGGTTGCACCTCCTTGTTTTTTATGCATAATAGCCGACTCTTTTGAATAGGCGGCGATCATGTTTAATATATCAACAAATAGCGACTCATTCGTGCTCATTCAGTATTTTTACGACTCATTAATGCGAGTATCAAGTAATGTTTGTTAGTTACTACTATAAGTTCCTTGACCATTGGACTCAGAAAATCAACTTTGTTAAGTTGATCAACAAGACTATTTTAAGTTTTTCTAGTAGCGGATCTTGCCGATATACTTGCTACACCAAAAACATGCTTAGTGACATGGTTTTGTTATACAAGTTAAGTGATAACAAAGAACACTTCTTGCCTCATTTTGGTTTGATTGATTTTCTTATTAAAGAGAACAACCAGGCTGTTATTTCTGGTCGCCTGCCCGCTTCTGTATCAAGCCTAAGAGGATTGCCTGGAATTTACAAACATAAAAACCAGACACTGCAAATTAAGTCGGATAAAGCAAGAGACTTTTTTGAATTTGCGGTCATGCCTGTTTATCCTAAATTTAACTTCCTTTTGCGCAAGTATTTTAAAGCAAGAGACAAGTAAAAAGAATACTGGTCAACGGAAGACCAGTATTATTGGGGTGGTAAAAAACATGGTTAACTATTCGCCAGCGGCGGAAAAAAGAAAACAAAAAAAGAAAAAAGACGATAATCATTAAATAATTACTTGACTATTATATATAACTCAGTATAATTACAAACATCAAGACGAGATGACGTTCCAAGTCCTTGTTTTAAAAGCGTTAATGTAGTGCGCTAGTAGCTCAGTTGGATAGAGCAACGGCCTTCTAAGCCGTTTGTCGGGGGTTCGAATCCCTCCTGGCGTACCAAGCACCGCCTTCGTGGTGAAATTGGTAGACACAAGAGACTTAAAATCTCTCGCTGATTACAGTGTACCGGTTCGAGTCCGGTCGGAGGCACCAATAAATTAAATAATTACTTGAATATTATATAGAAGACTATATAATAACAAATAAGAAGACAATCTAAGTCATTGTTTTAAAAAGCGTTAATGTAGTGCGCTAGTAGCTCAGTTGGATAGAGCAACGGCCTTCTAAGCCGTTTGTCGGGGGTTCGAATCCCTCCTAGCGTACCAAACACCGCCTTCGTGGTGAAATTGGTAGACACAAGAGACTTAAAATCTCTCGCTGATTACAGTGTACCGGTTCGAGTCCGGTCGAAGGCACCAAAAAACAAATAAAATCAATGCGTTAGTAGCTCAGGTGGATAGAGCAACGGCCTTCTAAGCCGTGGGTCGGGGGTTCGAGTCCCTCCTAACGTACCACTCCTACCTTTGTGGTGAAATTACTAGACACAAGCGATTTAAAACATCTCTCAGAACACAGCCTTTCGATTCAAGCACAGAGCAATGCACCAATATTTCACCCTGCTATATCTCATTATATTCACTATTGAAATTAATTTTTAATTTATGATATATTAATAAATTGACTATTTTTGTATTTTATTGCATAATACTTATATCGGTTATTCCTCCGGCAGCATTCCTCAATATGGCGAACGGAATATTAATCAAAACATTTAATAATCAACTTATTGGTTGGTCATTGAGTTAATGAGGAACGATTTAATATTATCCAATCAATCAAAGGTGATTTTTATGAAAAATGAATTAACAATTAGTGCTCATTATTTAAAAGATTTATTGCTGGAACGAGGACACTCAGTTAAAGAATCAGTCTGTCTTGAAGCCGTATCACGCATTAAATCAGGCTACTGCTACAATGTAGCTAAAAACACCGCTACTCAATTCCTGGAGTCAGGTCAGCAACTTACTCGCATGGAATTAGATAAGCTGCCAGATGGCTTGAACATCGTTGTGCCCGTACCGCTGAGCGTCATTGGAAAGGGTATTGAAGCCATTAATGACTTGGTTTCTGAGCTAATCACTGGATCTGAATGCGGATTAAGCAATATCGGTTTTTCTGTTTACCCTTATTTTTACGACGAAGACACGGTGGCCATGCTGGTTTATGGACATGTCGATTATGATTTTCTTGATAAAGATGAAGAAAACGAAGAATAAGATAATATTAGACAAGCCGTCTACGGGCGGCTTTTTGAAATCAAGGAGCTGCCCGTGAATAATTCATTAACACTAAAAGAACGTGCTCGCCTTATGGCATTTAACAAATTTTTCCCTGTCATTACTATTCTTTTACTAGAATCAGAATATTTTTGTTCAAATTATTCATATCAAGACACTCTACTCTCTTTCGAATTTGAATGTATTAAAAAAATGGCACTGGAAAACACCTATCAAGATGAAATCAACATCCTGTGTGAAGCAGCATCTTCTGCATATTTATATGGCGGAAGACAAATCGAAACAGTAGATGACAAGGGATATGATTGTTTGTCGAGCTTATTTGCCGAACATATTAAAGATCTTAATGATGTTAACGCACTGATTGAAATCTTAGAGCCGATTTCAGAGACAATCAATAAGTACGATATGATGAAAGCAGCAAGCCTATATATTAAAAATAAAACTCAAGTTTAGTAAATACAAATGGCGACACTGTCTCCATTCTAAAATATCATACATACATATATATTTAATTAATAATTAAATAAGAAAAGGATTTTCTCTTTGTTTGCTCATCATGATCAAATAAGAGATCACTACTGCCCGGTACGGAGAAACACAAGAGTAAGCAAAGTGCTTATTTGAGGGCAAATAAGCACCCCATCGCTCACCACCACAAACATCTTCTGGTGGCGTTAAACCGATATGATATTTAGTAATCAACGTCATTAAATCGGTTCCATTGTTGCAGTAATCTCTTGCCACACCAACAGAAACAACACCACCTGGCGCAAGTGTCATGCAAGCAATAACTGACACGTCATCTTGAGCAACACTATTTTTTAAGATTTGAAACTCATTTTTTTCGTTCGTTTCGTAAAACAAAACTGCTTTGTTTAACTCCAGATCGGTCAGTTTGTCAAATTTGTGCCTGTATTCCATTGCCTAACTCACTTACTGCAATGTGTCTGAGCCTTCCACAAGACTGGCTAAATCAATTTTATCAATATTTGCAAAGGCAACTTCTGGCAGAATTTCTTTTTCATAAGGGATCACCATTTCAAATAACGATTTCATGGTTAATTCCATTTGCGCCATTACCACTTTATCCCCGGCAAATTCCGCTGACATATTGCCAAAGAAACCAATATCAGGAATACCTACATTTTCAAGATTTCGATTAAGCTTCTGATCTTTGCTTTCTGAAACAGACAAAATTTGGCCTAAATCATCAATTTTGATATCAAACACACTTACCTTTTTCCCTTGTTTGTTTTCAGCAACCACAAACATCACTGGTTTTAATTCAGGGTATTTACTGATCTCTCCAGATTTCACTATTGCACTAATTTTTTCCAACCCAAATTCATCCTGCGTTTCCTTTGAAAAAATTAGAGAAGTGGTAACCAATACAGCTGCATGTATCTTCTTTCTACCAGTGACATATCGAGCAAACTGCTCTAAAAAGTGCATTTCTTCTTCATCATGTTGCAAGCCTTCCTCTAAATCAAAACTAGAGAAACCTTTTTGAGTAAAAAAGAATAATTCCGTTGGAATATCTTTCTCTCCTTCATGTTCAGATGAAACTAAATTTGCTACCAAATAACTTATCTCATTAATATCCATTAAAAACACCTCTATTATTTTAACTAATAATATTTTTTTTAGTCAATAAAGTCAATGAATATAATTGTTTGCAAATATTACGCGCAATAATTTGTTGATTGTTTTTTTATTTTTTGCTATAATAAGTTTAATTTGATTCATTGGTAATCTTTATTGATCAGGATGTTATTATGCAAAACTTACAAAAAGAGATGCTTGAGAAAATCACTAACTTCAAAGAAGCCATTGAACAAGATTTCACTGAAGAATTACTGAACTTATTTTCCTCTTTAGGCTTTAGTGGTGATGGTGATTTTCGCACTTCAAAAATCGACATTGATGCGATTGCCGGTTTTGGTCTTAATAAGGGTGATGCATTTCTTATCTCCTTTAATCTCTCTGAATTAAACGAAAAGCCAAACATTAAACTCTATTTTTGCCATGAAGCCAAGAATGACGAATTGCAAGAATTATTTGAAATCGAGTTTAGTGAGAACGGTGTTTTTCTTGACTTGTTTCAAAATAAGTTAAAAAAGATAGAGCTAAAATTCACACAACGCTTGCTGCAAAATGTTTTTGAAACGGGTGAAATCATGACCGTGCTACATAACCTGGACTTGATCTTCAAAAATATCGTTTTTGCACCTGAATACAGTCATTATTTTTCTACTGTTGCTTTGCAACCAGTGGAAGAAGCCGAATAACTCATTTTTACTTTTGCCAACAAAGGATACAAGATATGAGCATTAATAAATTCATGGTTACACCAACTCACTCTCTTCGTGATGTTGCCGCCATGGGCGTGCAAATCAACGCGCTGTTGACCACCATTTCTACCAGTAATAAACACAGCAAAAACAGTCGGCGTGTAAGTAAAAAACGAAAATAGAATGAAATTTTTCTTATTTTAATATCAAGCAAAAGACCTGTCTTATTTTAGGAAATTTTCAAATTATCTCATGTCTTTTGCAGTTATAAAACATATTAAAAAAGCCCTTTTCGGGCTTTTAAATTATAAAATATCTTTCCGTTCGCATTTATCTTTAATCAAAATTCGCAAATAGTTTTTTTAGCTTTTGCAATTTTTCATATTCGCTTTGGATTACATTAAGGTAAAGCTCAAAAAAATCACTTACTTCTTCTGTTAATGCATTATTATTGCTAACAATGCTATTTTTTAAATCAAAAATCAATAAATCCAGTGTATCTGATTCTCTCATATCATATAATTTGCCCAAAAAACAAAATGACAAATCTTCGAATTCTGATGATGTTAAATATGACAAAGCAGAAGAACGTACTGCACAAAATTTTCGTAAAATAGCAGCAATGTGTTTAATCAAATCGGGCATTAACAATACAAAACCATCACTACCCACAGAATCAAAACAGTTATTGAGTGAAGATGTTAAAATAGAATCAGTTGCAGACAAATCGACACAAATTTTTGAATCATCAATAGAGTAGATAGCCATTTTTCACCTCAGAAAATAAGAACTTATTGTCCAGCTAATGGTTAATATTATATGCTAAAATAATTAAAAAATCAAGATTCATTATTCTTTAATTTTAAAACAGCCTTGTCCATAAAATACCAATTCTTGCATTTTTATGTTTCTTTTGTTATAATTAATCGTAATTTCAATCTGCTCTCGGGATAATTAATGAACCTAGTATCTAACAGAGAAATCTTAATAACTACTTTACTTCGAATGCAAAATAACGAAGTTATTAAGCTTAATTGCGAGCCATCTTCTCCATCTATTGAGTCAGCATTGATTCAAGAGCACCTTCTTTTGGGTTTAAAACCAGATCCCGTTTTTGCATTATCAGATGAAAATGGACTACTGTCTGTTTTCTGGGAAGATGCTAATTACATACAGCACATTCTTGATTTTGTTTCCAATGGACAAAATATCAAGAATAACTCTCAAATCTATTTAAAAAATTTTGAAGGTTTGTTTTTTTCAGAATTGCCATCCATGATCCAAAATCAGATACTCGATTTAAAGATTCCTTTTTCTGTTGTTCCTCCTGTATTAGTGATCAATGGCATAAAAATCACTGGTTCTGAATTTATGCATTTTTTACATCTTAGAAAAAAAGCATAGTGAATCATTAAGTGTTTAAATAACTTGTCACCAGCAAAATAACAAAATATTTTCAACAACACTATTTAATAGGATTTTAAAATACTACAAAACTCAGATATTGCTTATTTCACTGATTCTGGCCGATTGGCTTTTGATGCCTATCAAAAAGAGCATCCTGCTTTAAAATCTAATTACTTCATTATTCCTAAACAACATCAATATAAGCAAAATCAATCTTTTACATCTGAAGAACTTGTTGAGTTTTTCTCGGATTATGCTAGTGGTTTGTATCGAATTATTTGCGATAGCTCAATAACAATTCGAGGATTTAAAAATTTCATCCAGAAATCAATTTTTGGTACTTATCCATTATTGCTGTCTACGCAAAATTCTTCTGTTGTAGTTTTGATTATTAATCCTGATTTTAGTTTTTGGATCAGAATGTATTCGGTTGAATTCGATAACATGATAGAGCAGACAATTGAAAGCAATTTAACTAAAGATGAGCTCTTTCTTACCTTGATGTTAAATGATAATTTCAGATCGTTTTAACAAAACGTTTTTATTTTAAAATGCTAAAAATTAAAGGGATGACATCGATGTCATCCCTTTAGCACAAAAAATCTTTTTACTCAAATCCATCATTTTATTGAATTTTACGCCGCTTGTTTTCAGTAGTCCATCATTAACAAGATGACAAAAGCTCTTTAATAGTACGGGTTTCTGGTGCGAATTTAAATTGAGTTTTGATTGACACAGAAAGATTGTGCCAATGATCAGCAATATTGTTAATAGTCTTATACTCCGTCATATTAATAGACACTTTTTCCATGATTTCAATAATCTTCTTAATACTGCTTTCCAAATCTTTTTCAATATCGTCGTCTAGTTCATATTGTTTTAAATTTTTTATTTTTAATTGTTTTTTGAGTTTAATAATGAAATCTTGCTTGCTACTCTGATCGTAATCAGAAGGAGTACGCGCAAACAGGCGTAAATTAACAAACAATCTTGATAACTCAACCGCAGCTTTATCATCAGCGATCTTTATACCATATTCAGCGAAGAATCGTTTTAATCCCGCGATGCTTGGTGCGCTTTTCAGATGCTTTTTTAATGACTTTAATGGAATATACCATGATACTTCGATTCTTCTGCCTTTATCATCTAAACCATTAATAAACAACATTGCATCAACTGTATCACAACTGTTTTTTAATGACTCAAGCAAGACTGAAATCTGATTGTTTTGTCGTTCTGAATTTTTATCTTCAATATCAAAAGCGAAATCAAATCCAACATATTCTTTCTCTGATTTATCACTTAGCTGATCGACAACAATAAATGGCTCTACATTGTAATTTAAGACAACCAAAGAATCAAAAATTGCCTTTATCTTAGACTGTTCTGTATTCTCAACCAGGAAAATAGATTTCAACTTTCTATTGCTTTTTTCTAAAACAGCAGCGATTTCATTGGTAATACACAATCGACACCCTAATTTATCAATAATTTTTTTCGCAGTTTCCACCGGGAAATACAGATAATCGCCAAATGGCTCACTGTATTTAATCAGACTGGCAAAAAATCTTACACAATTTGCTAGATCTGAAGCTTTGCAGCCATCCACATATTGTTTGATTTTTTTACCGCTCGCATTCTCAGCGAATAGCGTAAATAAATCTTCATACATTCGAAAAAGTTCGTTATCCAAAAAATCAGGCAATTCCGGCTTAACATCCATCATTTTTAGCCGACAAAAAACACTTCCATAGTGGTCTGTCATCGCAGTATGAAATGCTTCTGCATACTTACCACAAAATGCCAGATGTTTATTGGCCATATCGAGGTCCCACAGTAATTTACAGTATTCTTCCGCTGACAATGGATGAATTTCTCGATATTCGTTAAACAACGTTCCCATTTTTTCACTCCTAACTACATGATAAAATATTATTTATAATATACAAAAAAACATTAAATTAGTCAATTTAATTATTTTATTGCATATTAATCTGGATTTTTCGTTCACAAGAAACACCATTATTAACTTCAAATAAGTTAATATAAGCTTTAATAATTTCATCACTTATGCTATTATCATTGCAACAACGCTCGCTACTCGTTCTCGATGTCAGTGGGCTTTTTAATTACCATCAAATAAGGGATAATCATGACTGAAGCAAAAGAACTGAATGAAACAATGCTCCACGCTTTTTTGTCTGGACTGGGATACTCGTTTTTTGCGACCGAAGAAGATTTCATGCATGCCTACCCTTTATCCATTCCTTACACTGCCCCGTGCAGTGTACCGCGTAATTATCCTGAAAAAGACGAATATCCTTTGTGGGCAAAAGAGGTTGGTCATGTATATCAAAGTGACGGTCCAGATGAATATATTTTAAGTTATATTTCCATGAAAGAAGCGGTGGCCGCTCATGAAAACATGATGCACAGCATTAAAGAAGCGGATGTAATGTCTCAATTAAACTTCATTGACAAAACAAAAGTAGAAATCGATGCCTTGATTTGGAAGGTGTTTGATGAATACATTCATTTTTCGAACATTCTTTTTAATGGACCAGATCATTGGGTTATTGATTCACCATATGTTGTTTTCCACGGAACCGATGGCTGTCGTGGTTGCTACGACACCAAGGAACTCAAGATCCACTTTAAATATTTTAATGACCCGAAAGAACTGGTAATCTTAAAAGAGAACCTTGAGAAAGAGCGTCAAGATGCAAAAGACGCAGCTCAAAATCGCATCCGTGAAAAAGAGCTTGCTCAACTTGCTGAATTGCAAGAAAAATACAAAAAAGAGTAACTGACTGAGCAGAACTCCTCTGATCCGAGATCAGAGGAGTACAACAAGGAGTAATCACCATGTTCGATCCCGAAACACTGGCCAAAGTCCGATGGAATCATAATGCCGATCAATTCAATCAATGGACAGAGCTTGATGCGGAAGAAAAAGAAAAATTGATTGCCGCAGAAGGCAATATTGCTGTTGGCAGAGTTTACGCGGTTGTAAATAGTGCCAATACGGTGAGAGCACTCAAACCAGATCCTTTTCGAAAAGAACCAGCTTGGCTGGTGGAATTTTCTGACTTTAGAAGTCCTCCATTCTATATCTCCTCTAAAGCATTCGGCGAACAACTCATCGGGGTTTAACCATGGCATATGACATGAGCAATCGACAACTAACGGCGCTTAGAAATCGACACATTAAGTTGTTATCAGAACTATCTGACGTAAATAATCAAATTCTTGCTGAATTAATTGACCGATACGGGGCATCCGCTATCACTACAACGGATAGTGGTTCGGGAGTTGCTGTCGGCGGTAGCACCCTCTTTTGTGATGGAGAGATCAGTGCAGCAGAGCTTGACAGACAGATGATTCAGCAAGATCCTGAGTTATCAAAGTTAAAAAAAGAAATGAATTCTCTTCGCCGAAAATTAAACAGATTAACTCGTAAGTAGCGGTTATTACGATGTTTAAAATTATTATTAACGAAGGCATTTATTTTCTTAAGCGCCCGGGGATCAAGAAATCAAAGGTAAAGGTAGTATCACCGTTTCCTTTTGGCGGTAAGGACAGAGTTGAGATCGAGCACCTTAACGGAGAAGACAAAGGTTTACGAGAATCAGTTTCCACAGATGACTTATATCCAATTAACCAATAATTTCATTTTTGTAAAATATAAAGGAGCAGTAATGCAAAAAATTCATCTCCAAACAACAGCAAAAGTTCAGCCTGGATTTGAACAGGAAGCCCTGGCCGCCTGGCAAAGAGAAAGTCTTATGCCAAGAGTTGTCCGGGCCTGCGATCAGCGAATGATGTTGAAATCAAATGCAGATTTTTTAACAACTCAAATCAGCAAGGTAACTTGCCAAAAATGCTTGCGGCACATCGAAAAATCGAATTAAAAATGAAAACGATATCAATGTACCGTCTAATCAATTATGCAGAAAAACTACCCGAACATTTTTCATTAGATGAAAAAACAAAGTTATCTGTTTTCATGTCTAAAAAGAACAAGGTTTTTCGACAATTTTGTTTTATTCCTGAAAAGTTTGAAGGAAATCAAGCGGGTGTCATTCCATTGTTTGCACACATAATGGTTAGTTCTAATACAGGACACATCAAAATAGATGCTTTTCAGCCGGAACTATTTAACTTAAATCCAGTTGATATTGAAAAAATCAAATGCAGCTTGATTTTGCATATTGAGAAACAAATTAATAACACAGGAATTCAGGACTTTTAACGTGTGGATTTTCCTACCAGCACAGCTAAACAAGAATTTAAATTTTTAACGTGCGGATATTCTTACCACACAACATGTTTTAATTATATTATTTAATCGTAATTAAAGTCAATATATTAGCAACTTAGCTCTCATTTCCTTCGTTACTTGACATTCCAGCCTTATTTGCTCAAACTATCTAAACTAAGTTATAATTTGGCGGCCATTTAATGAACAATCAAGAGCAATTATTAATTAATCTCTTTAAAGCAAGACTCGATATAGAACAAGTCAATACAAGTTGGGCCAATCTTCAGTATTCAGCCGAAACCTGGAGAAGCACCGAACGCGCTAAAGCCGAAGTCGCCATCCCTGAAAATCTCTATTCCAAGGCTAATGAAGTAGAGAGAGAACTAGGTAAGGCCGCAAAAGCCTATGATTACAGCTTAATTCGCTATAATTACATCTTTCAGTCTCTTCGACTGGTCAGCCTCTGTCAATCGTTGGATATTGAACCCAAGCCCCTTACAAACCTCTTGCGCGAGTGCCTGCGTTTACGCATTTTACCACCGCGTATTGAAGTCAATAACGAAGGTAAGCCTGCACTGCACTGGATCTGCAATATCTTTACTGCAAATGAAACCAGGCAGTATAAGATCGTCATTCGAGAAGGTGAAAAGGATGACATGATTTACTTTGATCAGTTGCTTTTTTTGTCCCCAAATGACCTTTACAACAGCACAGTATGGAAATTGTTTGTAAAATACTTTATTCTTCCAGCAGATTTGCAGTTGTTTGATCTTGGCTTTTGATTATGGTGTCTGGTAGGCTTGGCCGCTCAGGGAGCGGCCTTTTTTTATCGTCGTTCTAGTTCGGCATCCCGGCTAAATGCGTCCATTTTTGTTTCTTTTGCTTTTTCCAGTAACAGAGGCACAGCATCATAAAACGAAACTTTGTCTAATTTAAATAAAATATTCTTATTTTTAATTTAAACAAAAGCCGCCATCAATGGCGGCCCTCATTTATTTTACAAAGACAATTCGCTACCCGATTTATCTTCTTTTAATGTAAATTCTTTTACTGTTTTAAATAGCTGAGGAACTGCATCAAGAAACGGTGTTTTATCTAGTTGATTGCTAATATCAATCAAACCTTGCGTAAACAATGCTTCTTTTTTCGTAGTCATGATTTTCATGTAATAAGATGCAACCGAATTCATTAAGAAGTCTTTATCTACATTAAAAAATGATTGATGTTTTACCTCAGCAGGCATAATCAAATCATCACCAATAAAATCTTTTCCATGAAGACCCAGTTGTTTCAAATCTATAGGAAATTGTCCTTCTTTTAATTCTAAATTTCTACTTGAAAACAACTCAGCAAGTGCTTCTTTGCACTCTTTATGCAATCCATGAACAGAATTAAATTCCAATAATTTTTCCATTGAATGTCTAAGATTGTTTTTTTCTATGCTGTAATTCGCAAAAAGAGATGCGTCTGAAGATAATGTCCTTACGTCATCATCTTTTTTATCAATTAAATAATAAAGTTTATTTATTTTATCGTTGTCAGTATCAAAAAAACACGCATTTTTTGTTGCTTTTTCCATAGCAACTATTGCGTTTAATGCAAATAACTTGGCTTCTTTCGGTGAATTAAATCCCTTCCAATTAGCAAATATTAGCATGCCTAAATCACCAACAAAATTATTCATTGAATAATTGCATATTTTGTTATTTACTTCTTTTTTCTCGTTTTCAACTTCTTCACGTTTTTTGATTTTTTCTATGTTGTTTTTAACTACTGATTTAATTATTTCAGGTGTTTGTCTTACTGCTGATGCATTAATGACTGTCATGCCTAAGTTTTCATGCTCTAAATATTCTTCCAACCAACCTGATTTAAATTCACTTATCAGCAGCTTTCTTCTGATCTCCATGTTTATTTTCTTTAAGTCGACCAATAAAGAGGCTGCTTGATTTGCATCTTTCAGTATAACAAAGGCATTGTTTTCATCAACAGGCCTAACATCTGCAAGTGGAGAAAGGAATTGCACTGTTTCTTTTAATAATTCAGGTTCTTTAAATGAAAAAATAATCAGACCACTGTTGTCTCTTTTAAATGTATCTGATTTATTGGTATCGTAGTAGTTATTTAATGTGCTTGAAAAAATTGATTTAATATTATTTTTTTTATTCATTTTTTACAATTCCGAAAGTTCAATATCCAAATATATTACCATAAATATAAACTAAAACATACAATAATTAACAATTACATATATTTATTAATTTAGCTATTATATAATATCTTAATTATTATATTTTTAATTAAATATAATAACTTACACTATATTTTTATATTCACAGGAGAAAATAATGAAAAAAAATAAAAAAACTATTTTATCTATTTTATTAAGTACATTAAGTTTTAATTCATTTGCTGATTCATTTCAGCTTCAACAATATGTAAATTTATTCGCCATTAAAGAAGCTGTTCAAGAGGTTGTAAATACTGCATCCGATATCAGCTGTGGTTCAGCACATTGCTATGCTATAATTAATGGGACAATTTGGAGTGTTGGTTCTAATTCAAAAGGACAATTAGGAACAAGAGCTGCCTCTACTGTAACTAGTAATGTATGGGTGAATACTGGATTTACAGCCGACAAAGTTTCAGCGGGTGCAAATTTTGGTTATGCAATGAAGAATGGCTATCTTTATGTTGTAGGAGACAACACCAGTGGACAATATGGGATCGATGCCGTATCACTTAATTCATGGTTTAACACAGGTAAAAAAGTAGCTGATATTGCCGCTGGTGGTAATTTTGGTTATTATATTGGCACTGATGGTTATGCATACTCTTCAGGTAATAATTCATTTGGACAATTA
>Ga0183099_1000539_pt1 | contig 26983 bp, 20 predicted proteins | sample Biomet1_FD_127788 | JGI IMG/M metagenome (GOLD analysis project Ga0183099, IMG submission 127788) | Microbial communities from bioreactor (seeded with anoxic lake sediment) at LBNL, California, USA - Biofuel metagenome 1 | ecosystem: Engineered > Bioreactor > Anaerobic > Unclassified ...
TATCGAAGAGCGATTCCCTGACCTAAAACTAACGCTGACGTTTAACGATAAAATTATCGACCCTATCGAAGAGGGAATTGATCTCTGTATTCGATTTGGTCGCCCGCAAGATTCAACAGAGCTTGTCGCCAAAAAGTTGGGTTATCAGCAGCTGGTTATTTGTGCATCCCCTGATTACTTAACTCGCTTTGGAACACCAATGCATCTGGATGATCTGAAAAAGCATCGCTGTATTTTAGGCTATCGGAAAGGAAGCCCGCTCAGTTGGCAAGTTCGCGACCATGAAGGCCAGACAATTCGAATTACCTCAGCCATAACTCATCAGATCAGTGATGGCGATGCGATGATACAAGCGTGTCTTTCAGGGGCTGGTATAACTCAATTCCCTCGATCATTGATTCAAGAACATATTTCTGCAGGCAAATTAAAAATAATTCTCGAGCCGTTTAATCCAGCACCGGTTGAATTGAATGTGATCTGGCCAAAAACACGCAATCTCTTACCTAATGTCCGTTACATAGTCGATGAGTTGGTAAGCCGTGCTGAACTCGGCGCCTTTGAGTAAGTATCAATATAAAACCCTCATTCAAACCTTGATAATAAGTTCGGCTGAATAATTAAATTGTCTTTATCTTTGATTGACAACGTACAAAGATAATACTACGATTTAATAAATCTATTATTATAGATTTATTAAATCCGAATTGTTGATTTTATGTTATTTTTTAACGTCTTCCTGCCATCAATAAGTTAAGAGTGACAACAAGATTTCATGGAGTAATTATTTTTATGCATTTCTCAAGTTCAGTTAATCGCCCACCCTATGAAGCACAATCAGGTTATTTGCAAGTCACATCGGGCTGTAGCACTCATAATGAATGTTCTTTCTGTGTTTTTTATCGAGAAAGTAGATTTAAGGAGTCACCACTTGAAGAAATTGAAGCTGATTTAAAAGAAATAAAACAGCAAGGAAGACCTTATAAGAGAATTTTTCTACAAGGTGCAGATCCTTTTGTATTACCTTATGATAAATTAATGACAATTGCTGATTTAATTCATCAATATCTCCCATCCGTAGAATCGATAGGTGGATATGCAAGAATAAATAATATTGAGGATAAAAGTATATCTCAATTAAAAGCACTGAGTGATATGGGTTACAGTAACCCTTATTTTGGAATCGAATCTGGTGATGATGTTATTTTAGAACGCACAAATAAAGGCTATACATCAGACTTGATTATTGAACAATGCGCTAAAATGGACGCAGCTGGTTTCAGATATATCGCGAATTTCCTAAACGGATTGGGTGGTCATGAATACGGCCTTAAAAACGCACAAGACTCCGCCAATGTATTGAATAAAACAAATCCAACCATGGTTTATGTCTCCTCACTCACATTGATGCCTGGTTCTCGCATGTACCGACAGGCACAGAATGGTCGATTTATAGAAGCAACAGAGATCGAAAAACTACAAGAGATGATGGAGTTTATTCGTTGTCTGACTACACCGACCTATTTCAAGGCTGAACATGTCTCAATCGCAGTTCCTTTAGCTGGATATATTCCTGAAGACAAAGAAAAAATGATCACCACATTGCAAAATGTAATTGATCACGAATCTGAAATCCGATTACGTCGACTCCGTGAAAGTATCATCAGCTTATGATTTTATTCGAATATATAATCCATTAAATATTGATTCTGTTTTAGTGCAAATAAAAATCAATTTTCATTTATTGAAAACGAGTTAATTTATCGATAAAGGTAATATAATGCAATTTAAAGGTGCTGTTTATAGACCGCCTATCGAGGCAAATACGTTTCTACTACAAGTTGCTGTAGGCTGCTCTCACAATAAATGCAGTTTCTGCAATATGTATAAAGATGAACAATTTAGACGTATTAAACTATCTACCGTAGAAGAAAATCTGAAAGAGGCAAAAAAATTCTATCATAAACTAGAGCGGATTTTTCTTGTCGGTGGTGATGCATTTGCTTTATCTGCAACAAAATTGAAAGAGGTTGCCAGTTTAATTCATCTTTATTTTCCTGAATGTAAAACAATCACTATGTATGCCGCAGTAAATAATATTATTAACAAATCAGATGAAGATCTCTCCACCTTAAGAGAGATGGGTATAAACGATCTATATGTGGGATTAGAAACCGGTTCTGATTATGCCCTTTCATATGTAAATAAAGGGCATACAACTCAACAGGCCCAGGAACAGTTAAAACGGTTAAACAATGCGAATATCAGACATAACGCACTTCTTATTACAGGGTTAGCAGGGCAAGGCCGAGGTATAGAAAGCGCATTGGCAACAGCATCTTTGCTGAATGAAACAGAACCTCAAATAATTATAAGTACAACTTTAGGTGTTTTTGACAATACAAAGTTAAAAACTGAAGTTGAAAGTGGATTATTTATCGAGGCAACAGAATCAGAAAACCTAGAAGAACAACTAACCTTAATTAAAAATTTAGATTTACCATCAACATATTACTGGGGGCACCATCCTCTTAACTCGACACCAATTGCAGGTGTACTGGGTGAAGATCAAAATCAAATGGTCGCTACTTTAGCAAACAAAATATCATCCATGAATGATCAAGAATTTAAAAATTCATTCAAACGCTCAACTTTATAATTAATAAAAATCAAAGATATGACATTTGCAATTCATATCTTTGATTAGCTCTCTTCACAAAATTTGCACCTAAGAATAAATAGCATGATTGCCACTTTGACAAACATATTTTTAACTCACTCCAAAAATAATTTTATTATAATGCCCATATGATAAAATCAGAGTCATCTAACTATAAAAAGACCTATTATGGACCAGATAAAAATATTTAAAGCACTGAGTAATGAAACCCGCTTGAACATACTGCTCTGGCTAACCAACGTTGAAGCCAATTTTGAGCAGCAAATACATGCTCATTTATTAAGCAATTTTTCTGATGGCGTTTGCCTCGGTAGTATTCAGAAACGAGCTAAATTGTCTCAGTCTACAATATCGAGCTACATGGTGATTCTCGAAGATGCTGGCTTGGTTGAATCCCAAAAAATTGACAAATACACCTACTTCCGCATTAAAAAAAGCACTCTAGTGATACTTTCAGAGTGGATAGATAAACACTTTGCATAAAAAACTACCGCCCTTTCGGGCGGCATTTTTACGTCACCATAACGCAAGCCCAGCTCCCGAGCCAGCTCATCAATTCAGTTAACTCATGTTCGGTCGAATCGGTCGTCTTCAACTCAACAAACCACGCTGTTAATAGCAATGGTCGCTCATGGTATTCGTCTTCACAGTAGAAGTGATCACCGGTGGTGATGGTATTGATCATAACAAAACGAAACCGTATAGTATCGTAACTAATGGCGACACCATCAGGTTTTGCTGTTGAGCAAGCAGCGACTTAAATGCCTCTCGTGTCAGAGGGGTATGAGCAAGGAGAACTATGTTGGTTAGAAAAAAGACAGCTGAACGACGCGAAACCATCTTGGCAGCAGCCAAGGAGGTCTTTCAAGAAGCTGGTTTCGATCGTGCATCGATGGATGATATCGCCGATCGTTTCGGCGGCTCAAAAGCAACGATCTACCGCTACTTCGGTAACAAAGAAACCCTGTTCAAGGAGCTAATCAGTCAGACGGCTAATGCGGTTGGAGGGGGTATGGATCTCTTGTTCAAGAGCATGGGCATGAAGGCGGAAGAAGGCCAGCTTGACGATACGGCCATGCAAATTATTTCGCTGCTGGACCCTTCTCGCGATGTTGAGTCACTGCTGCGCCAGTTCGGACGCCAGGCTCTGAAGAGAGCGCATACGCCACAGCGGTTCGCGGCAACGCGCATGCTGGTCGCTGCTGCGACCGACCCTGATGTCGGCCGCTTGTTCTACGAGCAAGGTTCTGCTCGTGCGATGAAGTTCTTGGAGAACTATTTCGCCAGTCTCATAGAAATTGGGCAAATTCGGCCGGCGAATCCGACCATCGTTGCCCGCCATTTTCGCGCACTTCTCGATTCCGAAGTCTTCGAGCTTGGCCTTTTGAATGTAAAGACCACGCTCGACGATGTTTTCATCTCTGAGGTGGTCGACCGCGCGGTGGACGTGTTTCTCCGAGCCTACCGATCCCATCCGACGGCTGACGAACAGTCGCCGTCCTCTCAACCATGAAGAAAGAGGTTAATATGAGTCGTTTCCACACAGCAGTCGGGCGCACAGCGTTCGTGGTCGCAACAGTGCTGGGACTGAGCATGTCTTGGTCGCCCGTGGTTTTCGCACAAGACAGCAAGGCCAAAGGTGATTCAGGATCACAATGGTCGTTGGGAATTGGAGCCACCTCACTACAAAAGATTTATCGCGATATTGATCGAGACAATATGGCTTTGCCCCTCGTTAGTTACGAAAGCAAATGGGTCAGCATGTCGATCCCCAAAATTGATCTCAAGCTGTACTCCACCGATTCGATGTCGTTTCGGCTGAGAGCCCGCTATTCCGGAGATGGTTACAAGAATAACGACTCTCCGTTCTTAGCGGGAATGGACGAGCGCAAGAGCAGCGCTTGGGTTGGCGGAGCCTTCATCTGGAAGAACAACGTTGCGAACGTGTCGGCCGAACTACTAGGCGACGCGATGGACAATAGCCAGGGAACTCGCGCTGGCTTCCAGGTTGATCGCCGTTTCGGATTCGGTTCTTTCGGTTTGACACCACGATTAGGCGCAGAGTGGTACGACCGAAGATTCGTTGACTACTACTATGGCGTCAAGTCATCGGAAGCGACTCTTTCACGTAGCACCTATCAAGGTAATTCCACCACGGCCGTAACAGCAGGATTGCGGCTGGACTACAGCCCGTCTCACCAGCACATGATGTTTTTGGAATTCGGTGCTATACAATTCGGCAGTGCCATCAATGATAGTCCGATCGTGGACACAGCAACTCAAGCGTCGATCAGTCTCGGATACCTCTATCGCTTCTGATTGAAACTCAGTAATACATTCCTGCAACCCGACCGTACAAGACTCCGGTCAAGCATATGTGAATGCATGACGATTTTACTTTATGAACAGATGTAAACCGCCCTTTCGGGCGGCATTTTTATTATTTCTGGCTTTGTAGCGATTTGTTCACAAATTTCACATCATCAGTGTTGAGCATCGCACCCATCGTGGTTTTAGCATCGATACGAAGTTCTTGCGGCTGAGCGGCATTATATTTAGCCCACTGAATTCCCGCAGGTAGTGCGTCACTAGTATTCGGATTACCTGTTTTGATGAAGTTAACCCATGTTGTTTTAACCAACTGAGCAACCGATTTAGCTTCTGGATCTTTGTTCACCACATCCATGAAATTATGGAATACATATTTGATTTCTGAACCGTGGATCGCACCTAAGCCAGTTGACTTGATCATCGGGTCAACAAAACCAAAATGATACATGTAAACATCATTGTTTTTCGATAATGAGTCAGCGTAGGTGTATAACCCACTGCGTAACAAACTCAGAGTCACCACATTGTTCATTTGGCTCAATACATTCTCTTTCGTCGCAGGGAAACGCGCTAACACTTTCTCTGCTTTAGCACCATAAATGCTGTTGACCAGCGATTTATAATCATCCACGGTGGTGGTTGGTGGAATAAACAAACTACCTTCATCTGTGTTAAAGCCAGCCAACAGTTTCACTTGGTTGATATTTCCCTCTTTGATCGCTTTAACCGGGTTAGATTTATAGACATACCCATCCGGTACTGGCCAGAAACCACCAACCTGCGGCATTCTTAATTGAGGATATTGCAATTGCGTGCTCACAATTTTATCAACCGCAACGTTCTGCAGATCAGCCAAACCTTTTTCATCATCTTTCAGACTAAATTTAGCAAAATATTTTGCTGATTCCGCTTTTGCTTGGCTTAATGACAATGCAGTTGCTGGTGCAACAGCAGTCACCATTGGCAATGCGCCACTCTCCATAATGGCTTGATTAAATAAGCCTTTTGCTTTTGGTGAGCTGATCAATGTGCTCACAGCAAATGAACCTGCGGATTCACCACCAATGGTCACACGAGCTGGATCTCCACCAAATGCATCAATATTACTCTGCACCCATTTCAGGGCTTCGATCATATCGAGCATGCCCCAATTGCCAGTAGTGCCATATTTCTGCTGTGCCGCTTTAGATGGTAAGAACCCTAATGTACCTAAACGATAGTTCAATGTGACAACAACAACGCCAGACTTTGCCAGCTCAGTGCCTTCATACAGTGGCTGAGAGCCCGCCCCCATACTGAAACCACCACCATGAATAAACACATATACTGGTAATTTGTCTTGTGTTTTTTTAGCCGGTGTCCACACGTTCAAAAAAAGACAGTCTTCAGAGAAATCACCCTGACCTGGCTGAACACACATATGGCCGAAATTGGTCGCATCTTTCACACCTTGCCATGCCGGTGTCGCCACTGGCGGAGCAAAACGTTTTTCACCTACAGGTGCTTGTGCGTAAGGAATGCCACGGAAAATGCGAATATCATTATATTCAACGCCCTTCAGTTGACCCAATTTAGTGTCTACTTGTGTCGCTTTTTCGCCTTCCCACTTATTGGCATGTACTGGCGCAATGAACTCAGCCAGCCAATTTTGCAGACCACTCATTTTTTCATCTTGAGCAACACCATTTGCTGACCACAAAGCGGTAGCACAAAGAAGCGCCGAAAGAGATTTATTCAACATAAACACACCTTTTTTAATCAACTGATTTGTATGGTTTTTTATGATATTCGCCATTTAGTAATGGCCAAGAATACTGGATAACCGATGTAGGGATAAAGTATGGATACGGTACAACACTAGAAACAGAATGTTTCATATCCTCTTAGCCTACCTCTCCAACATTACACCATCAGAACAGTTAATTCTGTGATGTTGTGCAAGCGCTTGCATTGTGTTTAAATCTTTTTAGTTTTGATAGTCATTTACTCATTTTTTAACAAATAGCGGTGTATCTATATGATTTCTAAGTTTCCAAAAAACTTCTTGTGGGGTGGTGCCGTTGCGGCAAATCAAGTCGAAGGCGCATTCAATGTGGATGGCAAAGGTCTTTCTGTTGCAGATGTCATGCCTCGGGGCATCTTTAACTCAAAACCTGTTTTAGACGGCGAATTAGGCAACTTCCCCTACCACACAGGTATCGACTTTTATCATAAATATCGCGATGACATCGCTCTCTTTGCTGAAATGGGTTTTAACTGCTTACGGTTATCCATCAGCTGGTCGCGGATTTTCCCAAATGGGGATGACGCAGAACCGAACGAGAAAGGTTTGCAGTACTATGACGATGTTTTGGATACGCTTCTTCTTAATAAGTTGCAGCCAGTCATCACTTTAAATCACTACGATTTACCGTTCGGACTGGTAAAAAAATATGGCGGATGGCGTAATCGTGAGTTGATCAGTCTGTATGAGCGCTATTGCAAAACCGTCTTTGAACGCTACAAAGAAAAAGTAAAAATTTGGATGACATTCAATGAGATAAACTGCGTATTGCATGCACCATTTACTGCAGCTGGTTTGGTGATTGAAGAACATGAAAATAAATTACAGGTACAATACCAGGCAGCCCATCATCAATTAGTCGGCAGCGCTCTCGCGGTTAAGGCATGTCATGAGATAATTCCTGATGCCAAAATTGGCTGCATGATTGCAGCATTCCCGACTTATCCTGACACCTGCAATCCGGATGATGTGTTAAAAACCATCGCGAAAGAACGTCAAATGTTGATATTCGGCGATGTGCAAGCAAGAGGCTACTACCCTTCTTATGCCAAACGGCTGTTTAAAGATAATGGTTTCGATGTTGAAATCACGGCTGCAGATGAGGCGATTTTGCGTCAATATCCGGTCGATTATGTGGCATTCAGTTATTACATGAGCCAGGTTGAAAGTGCCGATCCCGATCGCAGAGAGAAAACCGGTGGTAATTTAGTCGGTGGGTTGATGAATCCATACCTCGAATCATCCGAGTGGGGCTGGCAGATTGACCCGAAAGGTATGCGTATTATTTTGAATCAACTCTACGATCGTTACCAGAAACCGCTCTTCATTGTTGAAAATGGTTTAGGGGCCGTTGATACCATTAGTGAAGACGGCAAAATCCATGATGATTACCGCACCAACTATCTGCGCGAACATCTAATCCAAGTAGCCGAAGGCATTGCTGATGGTGTGGAGCTGATGGGTTACACCACTTGGGGTCCTATTGATTTAGTGAGTGCCTCCACTGGTGAAATGAAAAAACGCTACGGTTTCATCTACGTGGATAAAGACAACGAAGGTCATGGTACTGGCCAACGGATCCGTAAAGACAGTTTTGCATGGTATAAATCAGTTATTGCCAGTAATGGTGAAAATTTAACTGAGAAAAATAATGCGGTATAGAAACAAAATGCATTAATCATGCGATGTCCGGGATGAAAGACAATTTATCCCGGTTTTTCTTTTAACGCACTTGCACTACCTCATATTTACAACTGATAATCGAAGGCTTTCTTTTTTCATCTAAAGGTCGAACGGAGACTACTTTTTTATGGCAACCATGCTCGATGTTTCAATTAAAGCGGGCGTTTCTATGTCCACCGTATCGCGAGTATTGAGCGGAGCCGCAAAGATTTCAGATGAAACAAAAAAAATAGTTTATCAAGCTGTTGAGGAACTAGGTTACCGACCAAACGCAATTGCTCAATCACTAGCCAAACACGAAACCAACACCATAGGTTTGGTGATTCCTCGTGGTTCAAACATCTCGCGCTATCTAGGTATAGTGATCGAAATGTGCCAAGAGTTGGCAGATCAACTTGGAAAATATTTAATTATTACCCAAGTTAATGATCAAGATAATGGTGCGGCTAAAGCTATAAGCTCGTTAGTTGACCGCCGTTGTGACGCCATTCTTTATTACAATAACTCGTTTTTTGATAACCAGAGCGGTCAAGAAACTCAAATAAATAGCCTGATTCAGAAACTGAAAATCCCCCTCATTGTATTGAATCACTACTCTCCTGATTACCCGAATAATTGTGTTTGGTTTGATCATCGCCAGAGTGCCCGAATTCCTGTCGATTATTTGTTATCTAAAGGACATACCAAAATCGCTTATATTTCAGGCCCTTTGCACCAAAGAACGGCACAATTGCGTTTAGATGGCTATCATAAAGCGCTCGAATGTGCAGGAATCGCATTCCAACCATTGTTACTGGTTGAAGGTGATCGATTATTCAGCGGTGGCTACAGCGCTTGTAATCAATTATTGCAACGCAAAGTGGAATTCACTGCTATTTGCTGCTTTAACGACCAAACGGCCATTGGCGCGCTAAAGGCATTAGGGGAAAAAAGAATTGCCGTGCCTGACACCATATCACTCGTCGGTTTTGATAATGATGACGTGACTAGCTATCAAAACCCATCGATTTGCACTGTGTCATTGCCTATTCATACTTTTGTCCAAACTGCATTTGATTCATTAATTGCAAATATGAACAAAACGGATTTACCTAATATCGAACAAAATGGATTTATTGGTGAATTGATCTTAGGTGACTCGGTGAAAGACCTGACACAATAGCGTCAAACCATCCCCTCCCCATTAGTGCCCCCATCTGTCTCTTCTTAAACAGAGAGGCAAACCTGTTCCTGCATCTCTTATGCTATTGCTACAAATGCTTTTGAGCTCAAAAGTAAACCTTAGTCTGGTATTCATAAAATATCATAATATTCGCGATCTAGATCACGGATAAAACCTCTACCACTGGCAATGCAAGCGCTTGCATAATACTTTTGTGCACAGTGCAGAAAGGATGTAGCACGCCCAAATAAAATTCAAAATTAACACACAGAGGTCTTATAATGGGGCATTCAGATTTAGCAAAAATTATTTTGAAACTCGTTGGCGATAAAGAAAACATTGTCGATGTAGTTCATTGCGCAACACGCTTGCGTTTTTCATTGCATGACAATGCGGTAGCAAAAAAAGCCGAGCTGCAAGCTGTAAATGGCATTTTAAGCGTCGTTGAAAGTGGCGGGCAATTTCAGGTTATTATCGGAAGTCATGTCTCTCATGTATTCAATGAGATTAAAGCTTTACTAGGTGGCCAAACCACAGAATCTCAAGCCACAAACACACAGAAAAAAGATATCGCTCTAAGCTCTCGTGTTTTCGAAATCATTTCCGGTAGTTTAACACCACTGGTCGGAGCCATGGCCGGCGCAGGCATGCTCAAAGCGGTTTTAGCTGTTTTGACTATGTTGAACTGGATCGATCCGAAAAGCGCAACTTACCTTATCATTTCTGCCGCATCAAATGCCGTATTCTACTTCTTACCGATTTTACTCGGCGTCTCAGCCGCTATCAAAATGGGTGCAAATTCCTATGTAGGTGGTGCGATTGGTGCTGCATTATTAGAACCTAATTTCACTGGTTTGATTGGTTCAACCACAGCAACATTCCTCGGTATTCCGGTTGTTGCTATTAATTACTCTTCGACTGTTTTCCCGATCTTCATTGCTATCGCAATCTTGTCAGTTGTTGAACGCTACCTGAAAAAAATCTGCCCTAATAACCTGCAAATGTTCTTAGTGCCGATGTTTTCAATGCTGATCATTGTGCCTCTGACGATTCTTGTGTTTGGACCGTTCGGCGTCAATGTAGGTAACTGGATTGCAGCTGGAATCAACTGGTTAACCGCACACAGTGGTATTGCTACCGGCGCCGTGATCGGTGCATCAATGATGTTCTTGGTCGTTCTTGGTCTGCACTGGGGTATTGTGCCAATTATCATCGCTAACTTAGCCACTGGTGGCGATGCTATTGCTGCGATGTGGGCACCATGTACCTTTGCTCAAATGGGCGTTGCATTAGCTGTATTTATTCGCAGCAAAGATCTCAATGTAAAAGCCATTGCAGGCCCTGCAACAGTAACAGGCTTATTAGCTGGCGTAACTGAGCCTATCATTTACGGTGTTATTTTAAAATTCCGTCGGACAATACCAATTGTTGCTGTCTGTGGGGCGCTTGGCGGTGCTATCAATGGTTACTTCCAAACTAAAATGACAGCATTCGCATTCCACAGTTTAATGTCTATTCCAGTTTTTTCACCGTTAGTACCATATATTGTTGGAATTAGCGTTGGCTTTGGTCTTGCGTTGGTTATTACACTGTTTACTAACTTCGAAAAACAAAACTAACAATAGATCCACTACATAAAGCAAAAGGTCTCATTAATATGAGACCTTTTTTGTTTCTTGAAAATACATTTTCATCTTGGAATAAAAAAGGGCCTTGCGGCCCTTTGTGATGTTTTATTTATTTCTGCCCAATCCTACTAATTTCATTTTGATTGTTATCTGAAACACCTTCACTCATGTGCATTTTTTTATCGACAACATACAACCATTTTTCATTACTTACATCAGCCCAGGATTTTTCACCTGAATCTGGAGTTCCATAAGTAGCGAAATTTATTAAATTGGTTGACATTTTAGACTCAATGACTAGATCCGCTTTAGTCGGTTTGTAATGTAATTTATCTAAATTTGCTGTGATATATGGAACTTCACTGGTATGGAATGCGCCATATTCTGGATGAGCAGACGCTTTAGACTCATGCTTGAAGAAATAAGTATATACTGGTGCGTTTGTGTATTTATTTAGCAACTTAGATAAATTGTGAGTGGCAACAATAGCTTCATCACCATTCAGGGCTTTTCTTGCATTACCTGGATAGAGCTTCAATATCTCGGCTGTATTTGATGGATAATTTTGTTTTACGTATGTTTTATATTGCTCTTCAGTACCATTGCGATATTCATCAAAGAATCCACTGAGCTCATCTTTATTCACACCCAACATGATTGGGCGGCTTTCACTGTTCACAACGCTGAAGGACTCCAGTAAAGGTTTGTCATTCACATTACCGCCAATGACTGGCCCAAAATAAACCTTTTGAGGATCAAATGCTTTGAAAACATCCACCGCATTCATTGTCTTCAGCTTTTTGATTGATAATCCATTTTTTTTCAAATAATCATCAACTTGTGTAGTTTGAGCAGCTAGGGTTGTTGCTGTAAAAGGAGAGCTAAATAGACTCTCAGTTTTAACTCCGAACATGGTAAAGAATGATGGAACTGGTGACTCGATGACTGAACGGTTAAATAACCCTTTCGTTAATGACGTTGCATTCAGATAAAGTACGGAGTTAGCACCCGCTGATTGTCCCATAATTGTGATGTTGTTTTCATCACCACCGAAATTGGCAATATTCTCTTTTATCCATTTCAATGCCATAACCTGATCTAAGAGACCATAGTTTGCGATTGTTTTGTTTTCGGCTTGGAGTTCACTTGAAGAGATAAAACCAAAAGCACCTAGGCGGTAGTTTAAGCTCACATACACCACCCCTTTCTTAGCTAAATTAACACCATCATAGATTGGAACACTACCAGAGCCTTCAACAAAACCACCACCATGAATATAAACGACAACTGGTTTTTTACTTTCCGTATTTTTTGGTGCCCATACGTTTAAATATAAGCAATCCTCACTTAATTCACCGGAATGCAGATATTCTTTTGTCCAAGGTAAACGTTCAACACCCACATTTTGCATACAGCCAGGACCAAATTTATTAGCTTGCAAAACACCGGTCCATTTTTCATTTGCTTGCGTGGCCTCCCATCGCAAATCACCTACCGGTGCTTTTGCATAAGGAATACCTTTATATATATTCACCGAGTCATCAGATGATATAATACCTTGAATATCACCTTTTGTTGTTTTCACAATAGAATTAGTTGCTGTTGCAGCATTAGCCATAGCAGATACCACCAACATAGATAGAATAGACACCTTAAGATTTTTTATATTCATAACATCCTCATAAATATTATTTCTTAAATTATTGTGTAGTTTCTCCTGCTATCCTCTTTTTTGAAATAAAGGTCAGTTCTTAATGGGAAGATGCTGGAAAATACAATGATACACCAAGAGCGCAAGCGATTGCATTACACATGTGTCATTTGATATTTAAATCACAATAATATTTACAACTATAAATATTTGCCAGGATCAGCGATTGAACTGCGTTTTTACCTCCATTTTTATCTGTAAAAGCCTCATACGTTGTGCTTCGTAGTTTACTAAATTTTTAATACCGCAAAATTCTGCGATAACCATCACAAAAAAGAATCAACAATACATTCTCATTTATGTGAAATCGGTTGCATTTATTGGTGCGTTAATTCCCAACTTTGATATCCCACCTTCAATAAAATAGCCGTAGATAAGATTAATTAACTATACACAAGATAAATAACAACCATAAACACCAAAAAAAGAACTAAAGAGTGAATATAATAGATATTTATCCTAAATGTTAACTGCATCTCAAAAAAAACAACCTATAGTGCAAGCGCTTGCATAATTAGGTATTTTGTTTGCGTTGTCTTAGACATCACACAAACAAGGAAGGATATTAAATGAAAACAAAAATGCCCCTCATTATTAAGAAAAAACCTCTGGCAGTTGCAGTTGCTTTATTGGCAACATTAGGAGCAACAGCTAGCCACGCTGTTGATTTTCATGGCTATGTTCGTTCCGGGATCATGGAATCGAACAATGGCGGTCAAAATGCTTATCTGGCAAGTAAATTAGGCCGTTTCGGTAACGAAACCGGCGGATGGTGGTCAATGGCTTTTTCTCAGGATCTGCTGAAAACCGATGATGGTAAATCATTTGGTGTTTGGGCACAGCTGGAAGGCGACACACCTCTTACTGGTGATGATGACTGGTCATATGGTGACATTTATGGACCAAATGGTCACTTAGGGATGTCGGCTTACTATATTACAGCCAAAGGTTATATTGCCGCTGCGCCAGAAGCGACTGTATGGATTGGAAAGCGCGCTTTCGAAACTCATGAAATTCAGCAACTTGACTGGAAAGCAGTGAAATCAAGCGGTAATGGTGCAGGTATCGAAGGCATCGAAGCAGGCCCAGGCAAATTAGCGTTTTCTGTCAAACGGGCAGATACCAACTCATCAACTTGGTATACAACGAGCACAACAACGGATTCAGGTGGTGACACCACCACTTCCAGCACTGCAAACACGTCCAAATATAACGTCAATTATTTTGATATTCGTTACGCCAAACTACCATTTATCAGCGATGCCACAGTCGAGCTGATTGGTCAGTATGCGATGGTCGATAAGAATGACGAGCAGGAAGAACTAGAAGCGGCAGGCACCATCGCCAAGGCTGAAAACTCCTTCATTCCAACCATGATCATCACCAAACCGGTTGGCAAGGGTTATAACGAAACCTATTTCCAATACACCACCAAACGTTTTGCCAATAACCTGGTGGCACTGGGTTATAACGATACATTTACAACTGGTTTTGATAATGATTACTCCGATGCCAAAGCATTCCGTTTTATCAATACTGGTGAAACTTATCTGACTGATGACGTTGTGATGCAACATTCTGTTGTTTACGCAACTGGGTCTGATATTACTCCAACTCTGGACAAATCAAACTCCTTCAACATCGTTGCACGTCCAGCCTATATCTGGAATGCAAACCACAAAACAGCGCTGGAGATGGGTTGGTTCAAACAAACCAATACTGTAAGTGGTGTTGATAAAGTGGAACAGGGTAAAAAAGTGACCTTAGCGCAAGTGATCACCGCTGGCCCAGGTATTTTCGCCCGTCCGGAATTACGTTTTTACACCACATACATGAAAGCAGACAAAAATGAGATCAGTGGCTCAGCACCGTTTAACAACGGCAAAGATAGCCAGCTCAGCTTTGGTGCTCAAGTCGAAGCTTGGTGGTAATCGTTTCAACATCAAGAGCTGCCGAAAGGCAGCTCTTCTATGGAGTTCAGTATGAAATTATCTTGGTTTTTTAGTGTTACCGCTCTCTCTATCACCACCGTCTTAGCCGGTTGTGCGTCTTCAGGTTCAAATCAGGAAAATCAATTACTGAATAATGACTTATCTGCCTCCGCGACGCAGACGTTAGCAACCCAATCGCTCTGCTGTAATGACTTGGCGCAGGTGACTTACCCCGCGCTGACAACCGGCAAAAAACTGATCAACGGCACATCGCCGGCGATGCAGTTTGAGAGTGGTAAAAGTTATTTTTATGCCGCCAAGATCGATGACCAATATCTCGGCAAACCGCTCAGCATTCACGCATCGATAGGTAAAACGGTGTTCCCGTTACAGGTGTTATTGCTGAAAGCCGATCATCAGATCTCCCGCTCGCTGCCATTGAGTGCCTTTAGCGCCACCGATTATTCCTTAATGTCTTCTCCCGCATTGCAGGCTGATATTCAGCTGTTTCCGGAAGAAAAATTTATGATCGTCTACGCGGATAACCGCATGATGGGCAAGAGCATTAAGATCCCACATCCGGAAAAACTGAAAGAAAAAGCAACCGGCATTGTGGCGCAGCCTTATCCCGATATTGAGATCCCCTTTTCGCCATGGGGTGTCGTCGAAATACAAATCGCGGGCAATAACAGCGCCTTAAGCAAACTATTTTCTTCCGAACCGGTCTTGGCACCTCACAATTCGACCACTGAATTAGCACCGGTACCTGCTGTCGCCGCGGTTGCTCCGCAATCCAGCACCGTTGCCGTCACGGCAAGTTCGCAGACACAACAGTATTACCAACAGGCGATTCAACAGGCGATTAAGAACAACCAGATTGAACAAGCTATGCAACTTGTTGCTGAAGCGGAGAAATTGGGTTTTAACGATGCCAGAACGGTGTTTGTCGACGCCGTGAAACAGAAATGATTTTTTAAACAGCCAGCAGCTTACGTCATCAGCTCTTGTTTACCCGCCTTGTTTTGCAAGGCGGGCTTTTTATTTAATCCAGCGAACGCACCGAACCACGGATCACCAAATCACCGGCGAAGGTATTTTGATCAAAGACCGGCAACTCGGTGTGATTAAGATGCGCCATCAATAAGCTAAATGCCGAAGAAACAAAGGTATGCGCGGGTAGCGAAACCGAACAGATAGACGGATGTAGATAATCGAGCATCGTTTCATTATCAAAACCAAATAATGAAACCTCCTGTGGAACCGCAACATCCAGCTCTTGCAGTGCTTTTAACGCGCCAACTGCCGTGAGGTCGTTAAAGCAACAGATCGCGGTGAAATCGACCTTGCGATGCACTAACTGGTTACAGGCACTGTAGCCACCGCTGTACATACGGTCACCCTCTGCCAGTAATAACGGGTCAAGATCAATATCAGCATTAGCTAATGCCTGCTGATAGCCTTGCAAGCGTAATTGCGCAGTACGTTGATTGAGCGGGCCGGCAATATAGGCGATGCGTTTGTGCCCTTGCGCCAGCAGAAAATCGACCGGCATTTTGGCACTTTGCGAGTGGTCAAACCAAACACAATGCTTCGGATGACGAGGCAAATAACAGTTCATGACAACGAGTGGGATCGGTAATTCATCGATCAGATCACTCAACTCATCGCCCCGTATATTATAGTGATCGAGGAATGAGTTGTTGTAATACAGCACCGCATCACAACGACGATCGGCTAATGAACGGATCGCTTTGATTCCGCCATCCTGCTGATCGCTCACCTGGGTGATCATCAAAAATTTACCGGCTTTATCGGCTAAGTCCTGACAGATTTCAATCAGTAAGCCAAGATACTGCGAAGTGCTCGATCCGCGGGGAATAACCAGACCAATGGTATTGGTTTCTTGTTTAGAGAGCGATTGTGCTAACACGTTGGGCCGGTAATTGAGCTCTTCGATCGCCTTAAACACCGCTTCTCGGGTCGCCTCAGAGATTTTTGCCGTACCATTTAATACACGTGAAACCGTCGATTTCGAGACGCCAGCTTTACGCGAAACATCCAGCATTGTAGCCATAAAATGAAAAACTCCCTCTGAGCAAACGCAGTTGGCGACAGCAAACGAGCATTATCATGACTGGCGAGAAAAACTACAAGTAACATGGTTTTTATGGCATAAACAAAAATGCCGGATTGAACACGGGGTGGTTCAATCCGGCAAAACAGGCTTAGGACGCACAAGGTAAGATATTCAGGAGCTCACCATTTCCAATGCCTGACTCGATCAGAGTTCGTTTCCGTTCGTTGCAATCACATCTTTGTACCAGTAGAAGCTTTTCTTCCGCAGACGACGACCGGTGCCCTGCCCTTCATTGTCTTTATCGACGTAGATAAAGCCATAGCGTTTTTTCATTTCACCGGTGGAGGCGCTGACCAGATCAATCGGCCCCCAGGTGGTGTAGCCCATCAGCTCCACGCCGTCGGCGATGCCTTCGGCAACTTGTACTAAATGGTCGCGCAGGTAGTCGATGCGGTAGTCATCATTAATGGAATCATCGGCGTTGACTGCATCGATCGCACCCAAGCCATTTTCCACAATAAACAGTGGTTTCTGATAACGATCATACAACTGGTTCAGGATGATACGCATGCCTTTCGGGTCGATCTGCCAGCCCCATTCGGAGGCTTTCAGGTATGGGTTCATCAAACCCCCCATCAGGTTACCGCCGGTTTTTTCCCGACGATCCGGGTCAGCACTTTCAACTTGGCTCATGTAATAACTGAACGCGACATAATCGACGGCATACTGTTTCAGAATCGCTTCGTCACCGGCGGCCATGTCAATTTCAAAGCCATTTTCGCGGAACAGACGTTTCGCGTAAGACGGGTAATAACCGCGTGCTTGTACGTCGCCGAAGAACAGCATCTGGCGATCTTTCGCCATCGCTTTCAGCGTGTCGTCCGGGTTACAGGTATCTGGGTAAGTCGGCCATGCGGCGATCATGCAGCCAATTTTGGCATCCGGGATGATCTCATGACAGGCTTTCACCGCCAATGCGCTGGCAACCAGCTGATGATGGGCAGCCTGAAATTGTAACTGCAGCTTGTTTTCGCCTTCTTCAATCAACAAGCCCGCAGCGGTAAACGGCGCATGCAATACGCAGTTGATTTCGTTGAACGTCATCCAGATTTTGACTTTCTCTTTGTAACGTTCAAACACGGTTTTACAGTAGTTTTCATACGCGGCGATCAGCGCACGGCTGCGCCAGCCACCGTGTTTGGTCACCAAACCCAGCGGTAAATCATAGTGATTTAATGTCACCACTGGCTGCATGCCCTTGCTCAGCAGATCGTCAAACACGTCGTCATAATATTGCAGACCCGCTTCATTCGGTTGTGCGTCATCGCCGTTCGGGAAGATGCGCGACCAGCCAATAGAGAGACGCAGGCAGTTAAAACCCATCTCGGCAAACAGCGCGTTGTCGTCTTTGTAGGTGTGATAAAAATCGATCGCAGTGTGGTATGGGTAATCACCCAGTTTGCCATCTAACACCGGTTCAGAGTTCAGAATGCCACGCGGCATTACGTCAGCCACGGATAACCCTTTACCATCGACGTTATAAGCGCCTTCAACCTGATTGGCAGCGATCGCGCCACCCCAGAGGAAATTTTTTGGAAACTTGCCAGTCATGATCAGAAATCCTTGAATATGTTGTTTTTATTGGTTGTTCAGATATTTTTTATTAATGAATAAGACTCAAAGAGTATGCCGATAAGTTCACCCCTGAATTGGGCATACTCTCTGAGTGCTTAATGGTTACGCGGCTTGGGCGGCCTGAATATTTTGACGCTGACGGTGTAACTCGATCAGCTCTTCAATCATCTCGCGCGCCAGCATGGAGGTCATGATGTGGTCTTGTGCATGCACCATGATCAGGTTAACCGGAATTTTGCCGCAACCTTCATCCATACCAATCAACGTGGTCTGTACATCATGAGCGCGCTTTGACGCGGCACTGGCTTCCGCCAATTGTTCATCTACCAGCCCCCAATCACCTTGCTTGGCAGCACGCAGCGCCTGCATGGCACAACTACGCGCTTCGCCAGCATTGATGATGAGTTCCATCACAGTTGATTCCATATCCATTTTTACATCTCCAAACTTGGTTAATTCTGAATTACGCTGCGTTAGGCTGAGCATTCATTTCCGCTTCGTTTGCCGCTTCCTGCTCCAGCAGTTGTTTTTCATAGATCTTGAAGAACGGCAGGTAAATCATGAAATCAATCACCAGCAGCGCGATAACCATCAGGCCGTTGCCCATCTGCCAACCCGCACCCCATGCCGCACCGATTGGTGCAGGCGCAGTCCAAGGCACCAGAGAAATCACTTTACCAATCAGACCTGAACTTGCGGCAAACCAGGCAATCGTCGCATTCACCATCGGTGCTACTACGAATGGGAAGAACAGGATTGGGTTCATCACGATTGGGCTACCGAAAATAACCGGCTCATTGATGTTGAAGATGGCAGGCACGATACCCAGCTTACCGATGGCACGCAGATGTGCAGATTTACTGCGGGTGTACATAATCACTAACGACAGCGTTGCACCTGAACCACCCAATACGATGAAGAATGACCAGAACGCTTCAACGAAGATGTGCGGCAGTGCTTGACCAGCAGCCAGTGCATCTTGGTTCAGACCCAGGTTAACCAGATAGAACGGTGCCAGAATACCACCCACAATCGCTGCACCATGGATACCAGCAAACCACAAGGTATGGCACAGGAACACGGCAAACAGGATCGCTGGCAGTGAGTCAGCAGCAGAAATCAATGGTTTGAATACCGCCATGATCAGTTCTGGCAGCAACATACCGAATTGGTGTTGCAGGAACAGGTTCAGCGGGTAGATGGTCAGAATAACAATCATGGCTGGGATCAGCAGATTGAACGACTGACGAATTTTTTCCGGCACCTGTTCTGGCAATTTGATACCGATGTTGCGCACTTTCAGGAAGCGCATCAGCTCGGTCACATAGATCCCCACGATGATGGTAGTGAAAATACCGGTACCACCCAGGAAACTGGCTGACAAGGTGCCATCTTTCATTGGTGCAGCAATCAGCAGGAAGGTCATCAGCGACAACATGGCGCAAGGGAATGCGTCAATTTTGTAGCTCTGTGCCAGGTTATAGGCAATACCGGCACTGATGTAGCAAGCCATGATACCCATCGACATATTGAACGGGGTCATGATCTCGTTGAAGTAGGCCTTGGACATGGCATTCCACCATTGACCGAGGAAGAAAGTCGTATCTGGTGAAAACGGTGGGAACGCGAACACGAGCAGGAATGAACCTACAATCATGAATGGCATCGCGCCGATGAAGCCATCACGCACCGCCATGATGTGACGTTGCGTACCAGCGCGGGCCGCGATCGGGCTCACTTTGTTTTCAATAAAATCAAAAAATGCGTTAGACATAGATGTCTCCCTGACGTGTCTGTTATTGCATCATTGCCAATGCATCAGCGAGGATCTTGTCGCCACGCATCATGCCGTAATCCATGCTGTTGATCACAGCGATTGGTTTGCCAACTGCTTCCGCTTTCTTCTTGAACTCTTCAAATTTGTATTTGATTTGCGGCCCAAGCAAACAACAGTCGTATTTCGGCAGGGTGGCATCAAACTCATCCATTGATACCGCGATAATGTCGGTTTCAATGCCTTTCTGAGCAGCCGCCTGCTTCATTTTGTTGACCACCATGCTGGTTGACATACCAGCGGCGCAGCATAAGAAAATCTTTTTCATAGTGTCTAACCCCAGGGTTTCCCCAGACGTATTCTAATGTGTGTGTGTTGTGCAGGTGCCCCCAAGCAACGCTGCAACCGGTTGCATACTCCCACATACTGAAACCGGTTTCTGTGAGTTATTTCGCAAAACGTAAGAGGAATGTAACGGGCAGTTTTTTTTGTGATCTACGTTCAAAAAATACGCAGCTTGCGCAGGAAGATGGAAGGAAAGCCGGAATACGCCCGACTTTCCTTGATTTGACTACTCTTTGATAATGGCCACACCCCAAGGTGCCAATGACAACTTGGCATCTTTCATCACGGCTTTACCATTAAACAGATTCACACCTTGCTCATGCGTATATTGTGCAACTGTTGCATTGGGTGAATGGTGCGGCATGAGAGAAAGCAGCACGGTTACTGATTATTTATTTTGCCGGATAAGCCAGCGCAATTTTTGCGAACATATCTTCTAAGGTAAATCGAGGGTCAACATAGTGATAAACCCGGATCTTCTTATTGGATTTGAATTTCTTATATTCAAAGTTTTTCTGGTCAAACACATAAACTGGTTGGTCTTTATAACCATATTCATGTTCATCTAATAACACAGACACCGCCGGATTATCACCGAGTGACCACGATTCCCCTTTCGGCCAATTCAGCGTTGGGAATTTATTCGATGCCCACTCATTGAAATCCACCATCTGGGTAAACAGATATTCGCCAATTTTTCCGTGCGGTTTGACCTTATAAGAGATCTCCGACAAGCTGGTACGCATCGTAGAATAAACGGCGCGAGGCACCTGCCAGACCGGCATTTTCGATTTGAAGATCACGTTCGCAGCACTTGGGTCGTTAAACAGATTATATTCCCAACCACCCTTCGGATAATCGCCACCACCGATCCAGACTGCGGTGACCTTATCGGCAATCTTTGGTTCCAGCAGGTAAGCCGAGGCCAAGTCGGTGATCGGGCCCAGTGAGATAACGTAGAGCGGCGTTTTATCGTCTTTCATTGCTTCCGCAACGATCGCTTTGGCCCCTTCCGATACTTCGGCGGTTTTTTCATCTTTAATCGCCTGTTTCGCACCGTGATAAATCGCCGGCGGCGTCGCTAGATCCATCAGGCTCACGACTTTCTGAATTTCGGCATAGCCTTCATCCATCGTGCCTTCAGCATTGCGCTCCATTAATTTCGCGGTATTTGAATATTGCGAGGAAATAATACCTTTGATTTTAAATTTCGGCGTTAATATCGCCTGCACAATGGCAAATTGATCGTCCGCTTCATTTTTTGCATCGGTACTAATAAATAAGCGGATCTTCCTAATTTCAGGCACTGGCACCGGCTGATATTGATTTGCCGTTGCGGTATTTTCCTTGGTAATAGATTGTTCTTGCGCAGACACAGGCATAGATAGCGCGACAGTAAATAATGCAGCGCCAGCTAATATATTTTTATTCATAATTCCCTCAGATTAAAATAACGAGTTATTTCACTCCATAAAAACCAGAAATTAACACCAGACAAAAAAGAGCCCTCAGTTAATGAGGGCTTATTATTATTGAATATTATTTTGCGCCGTTTTTCGCAATCAGCGCGTTATACCAGAAGAAGCTCTTCTTCTTGGAACGTTTCAGATCTTTCAGGTCAAATTCATCGCGGTTAACGTGGATGAAACCATAACGCTTGCTGCAACCCTGATGGGTTGAAACCAGATCGATGGCCGACCATGGGCAGAAACCGAACACTTCCACACCATCGGTGATCGCCAGTTGAATTTGATCGATGTGTTTTTGCAGGAAGTCGATGCGGTAATCATCATTGATTGAACCGTCTTCCTCCACTTTATCAAACGCGCCCAAACCATTTTCGGTGATGATCAATGGCAGCGCATAACGCTCATAGATTTCACGCAAGGTGTTGCGGAAACCAACCGGGTCAATTTCCCAGCCAAACGCGTTCTTGCTTAAATTCGGGTTCGAGGCGCCTTTAAACACACCGACTTCACCCACGACGATCTGCTGATCACCAGTAGAACCGCGATCGCTGGCATCGCCGGTGCTGGCGGCAACGGTCATGGTGGAGTAGTAGTTAAACGCGATGAAATCCGGCTTGGCACTGGCCATGATTTCCATATCGCCTTCTTCGATATCCGGAGTCGCATTACGCTCTTCCAGGAAGCTCCAGGCGATATTGTTATAACGACCATACACGGCCATATCCAGATATAACCAGTTACGGATCGACGAGCAGTTGCTCGCTGCCAGCACATCTTCTGGTTTAGACGAGGCCGGGTAAATCGCAGAGATATTTGGTGCCGGGCCGATCTTGGCGTGTGGCAGAATTTCGTGGCACGACTTCATGGCTTTGGCTTGTGCTAACAGCATATGGTGATTTTGCTGATAGAGATCTTTTTCCGGGTTTTCCACTGCCACGGCGCTCTTCGTGCCGATGGCGTCACCGTGCAGGATCATCATGTTCTGTTCATTGATGGTCAGCCAGTATTTAACGCGATCACCATACAACTCAAACAGGGTTTCACAATAGAACGCAAACGCATCTACCGTGTCACGATTCGACCAGCCACCTTTCAACTGCAGTGCATACGGCAGGTCAAAGTGATAAATAGTGACGATCGGCTCGATATTGTGGGCTTTTAACTCATTGATCAGATTGTTATAAAACGCCACACCCATCGGGTTAATTTCACCGGTGCCGTGCGGGAAAATACGCGTCCAGGCGATCGAGAAACGATAGGCTTTCAGACCCAATTCCGCGAACAGTTTGACGTCTTGTTTATAGTGATGGTAGTGATCGCTGGTCACTTTAAAATCGGTGGTGCCGGGCACCACAGGTGCCATATCAATTACCGATGGGCCTTTGCCATCTTTATCCCACGCACCTTCGACTTGATATGCCGAGGTTGAGCCGCCCCAGAAAAAGTCCGCAGGAAAATCCTTTAATTTTTTATGCAGCATGTTATTTCTCCGTACCTGAAAGGGATCAAGCTTCACCATGACTGGTGAAGCCTTATAAAATCAGTTAGTTGCAACAGCAGCCGTCGTCGCCATTGGTTTTCTTTGGCTATCCGCTCTGACGGGTTTATTCTCAAAACCGAACATCAGGGTCAGCAAAAGTGCCAGACCGAAACCGGTTCCAATTCCGATAGCATATTGCAGGACCGGCGTGAAAACTGGGATGGATAGCAAGCTATGGAAGGCAAATGCGGTCAGTTTCGCTTGGAAAGCACCGTTCAATGCGCCACCAATGGCACCGGCGATCACCACAATCGGAATGGTGCGACGGAAACGCATGATCAGACCGTAAATGATCGGTTCGGTAACGCCCGCCAGCAGGCCAGTCACGGTCGCCGGGCCAGCCAGCGCTTTCACATTGACATCTTTACTGCGCAGGAAGATGGCCAGTGCTACACCCATTTGAGCGAAGGTCGCTGGTGCCCACATAGCTGCAATCGGATCGCCACCCGCGCCTAAGTTGGCAATGATGATCGGCACGATGCCCCAATGCAGACCCAGCACCACCAGAAACATCATGGAGCCGCCAATCACGGCACCGGTCAGAATACCGCTGTGCGCACTCAGCCAGTTGATGCCCGCCGCGATCATATCGCCGACATACACACCGAATGGACCGAACGCCAACACAGTCATCGGCACCACCGCCAACAGACACAGCATCGGCACCATAAACATCTGGATGTTATGCGGGCAGACGCGTTTCAGGAATTTCTCCAGCACCGCCAGGATCGCCACGGCAATAAACACCGGGAACACGGTAGAAGCGTAGTTGATCGCCACTACCGGAATACCGAAAAAGGTCGCCGTTTGTGAGCCAATCAGGCCGGTAAAATTGGGTTCCAGCAGCGCCGCGCCAATGGCACCACCAACATAACCGTTAGCACCCATTTTGGTCGCCGCCGAGATACCCAGCAGCACCGGCAGGAAGTAGAACACTGAGTTCGCGGCCGCCGCTAACACCAGATAAGAGCTGCTGGCCGGATCGATCCATTTCAGCATCACCAGCACCGCCAGCAAGGCTTTGATCATACCGGCACCCGCCATCGCGCCGATCAACGGTGAGAAACTACCGGAGACCACTTCAAAAATACGTGCCGCCAACGGGCCTTTCGCTTTGCTTTCGCTACGTGGCGCACTGCTGCTGGCCGCAGCCGAACCACCGCTTAACAGATTCATTAACTCTTTATGAACATGCGAGACATGGCTACCCACGATCACCTGAAATTGGCCACCGCTTTCAACCACGCTCAACACGCCGTCTAGATTCTGTAACTCTGTCTTTTTTGCGATGCCATTGTCATGCAATGTAAAACGCAAACGAGTTGCGCAATGCACCAATGCATCGACATTCTCTGCGCCGCCAACCAGCTGCAGAATTGTTTTTGCCAAACCGGAATAACTCATGTGAAAACCTCGACTGCTTAAGAACCAGTGTGTTTTTTATTGGTTATGACAGATGGCTCACAGCCTCTGTCTTATCGATACAATAAAATGCAACCGGTTGCATAACTACGAAAAGAGATCATTTTTGTGATGACAATCGCAAAGATAGTCCGGCAGGCACCGCGCATTTAGCCAAAATGTAACCGGTTTCTGTTTTAGGTAGACAAATGAGCATTGAGGACAACTTTTAATCATCCGGAGAATTCAGCATGAGGTTAAATCAAGGCACGAGGGCTTGTATGATGGCGATTCTTACTGCCGGCACATTGTTTTCTGTCACCAGCACCACCGCACAAGAACCCCCTGCGATCCACATTGAAAGTGGTGCGCTGCAAGGGGTGATTGACGATGGTATCGTCGCGTTTAAAGGTATTCCCTATGCCGCCGCTCCGGTTGGGGCGTTACGCTGGAAAGCACCGCAACCCGCCCCGACATGGCAGGGCATTCGACAAGCCAAGCAATATGGCAACGACTGTATGCAAGAGCCCTTCCCCAGTGATGCGGCACCGCTCGGCACCAAACCCGCCGAAGATTGTCTGGTGCTCAACGTCTGGACACCGGCACACAGCGCCACTAAAAAATTACCTGTCATGGTGTGGATCTACGGCGGTGGTTTCGTCAATGGCGGCTCATCGCCCGCCGTGTATGACGGCAGCCAGTTTGCCAAACAAGAGGTGATTTTCGTCAGCTTCAACTATCGCGTGGGCCGCTTTGGTTTCTTCGCCCATCCAGCGCTGACCCAAGAAAACCCGGATGGCGTCTTGGGCAATTACGGCTTTATGGATCAGATCGCCGCCTTGCAATGGGTGCAGCGCAATATCAACGCCTTTGGCGGTGATCCGGATAACGTCACGCTATTTGGCGAATCAGCCGGTGGTTTTTCGGTGCACACCATGCTGACCTCACCGCTGGCGAAAGGGTTATTCCACAAAGCCATCATTCAATCCGGTGGTGGCAGAACCAGTATCGGTGGCGGTCGTTATCTGCAACGCCCAAGCCTGAGCGGTTTGCCGTCCGCTGAAGAGGTGGGTATAAAATTCGCGGCGAAAAATCACATCACCGGCACTGATGCCAACGCATTAGACGCCTTGCGCGCCTTACCTGCAGCCACCGTCACCGATGGCCTGAATATGATGGATATGAATAATCCGACTTATTCCGGGCCGTTTATTGATGGCAAGCTGGTAACGGCCGAGCCGCAAGATATTTACCGCGCTGGCGTAGGTATGAACATGCCACTGTTGGTAGGGGCAACCGATATGGATATCGGCTTCCCGCCAGTGGTAAAAACGCTGCAGGAAGCACTGGCCCCCTTTGGTCAGGCTCGTTTTCCGCAAGCTGCTGCAGCCTATGATCCAAACAATGCCCATACCCCGCAGGATGTCGCGCAGATGCTGGCCAGTGACCAGATGATGGTCGAGCCCGCGCGCTTTGCCGCCCGCATGGCCGCCGCACAAGGGCAGCCGGTGTATGCTTATCGTTTTGCATATGTGGCGGACTCAATGAAAAAAGAGTGGCCGGGCGCGTTACACGCTACCGAAATTCCGTATGTCTTTGACACCGTGCAGGCGCGCTATGCCGATGCACTGACGGCAAACGATAAGGCCATGGCCGAGCAGGTGCAGCGCTATTGGGTGAACTTTGCCAAGACCAGCACGCCAAACGGTGAAGGCTTACCTGAATGGCCGCGTTATGACGCAAAACACGATCAAATCATGCTGTTTTCAGCGCAAGGAGCACAACACACCAAACCGATGGCTGACCCATGGCAAGCACGGTTAGATCTGGTCGAAC
>Ga0183099_1000540_pt1 | contig 26940 bp, 22 predicted proteins | sample Biomet1_FD_127788 | JGI IMG/M metagenome (GOLD analysis project Ga0183099, IMG submission 127788) | Microbial communities from bioreactor (seeded with anoxic lake sediment) at LBNL, California, USA - Biofuel metagenome 1 | ecosystem: Engineered > Bioreactor > Anaerobic > Unclassified ...
GTGGTTGTCTTCTAGAAAGAGTTACTTTAAGATTATTCTCGTTCCCTAGTTTCACTGTGCGTGTGATATAGCCTATATAGGAAACCTCAATTGTGGCATTGGCTGGTGCATTGAGGACGAAGTTACCGTCGATATCGGTAATAGCTCCTGCGTTGCTTCCTTTAACCTTTACCGTTGCACCGATTATTGGACCTTGAGAGTCTGACACGGTACCTGTGATTTTCTTAGTCTGTTGCACAGCCATTGACATTGCTGTCGCTTTGGCTGCTAAAGTTTGCGGAGAATAACCTAGAAGTCCTAGACTACAGAAACCCGCAAGCAACGTTACTTTACAGTTTGAATTCATACATTATTGGTTTTTGGTTACAGCACTTTCGTGCTTTGTTTTTAGGTTTTAAAAAATTCGTATCAAGCAAGTTCTTATATGCTTTCAATGCTACTTATGTTATGATTTTCTTTTCCATAATTAGATTTAGTTATAATGTTTTATAGTCGTAAAGATTATCGGTTGCAAATATACGCATTAATATCCTATGCTTTTTGACTTTAATTGCTTATTATTGATACTTTTTTGCTTAATAGTGAAATAGTGTGTAACTGGTCATATATACATAATATATAATAATATTAGTCGTTTTTATTCAATTTTAGTAATGTCTAATTTTGTTATATTAAGCAAAAAGGGCTGTTTTTGTCTTAAAACGTTATAATTGTAATTAATCCATATACTGCATGAAAGTTGAAGTAATGAGCAAAAAAGTATCAAACATATATTGAAATATTGTATATCTTTGCAGATGTAATTTTCAATCTGTTTTAAGTTTATTATAAAAACCAAAATGAAAAAACTGCTATTCTTTTTATTTGGATTATTTAGTATATTATCTGTTTCCGGTCAAGTTCGTGGAAATAATATAGTTGTTATGGTTCAGCCAGATCATGATGAATGGAATTATGTAGTGGGGGAGACTGCAGTTTTTAAAGTAAGTGTTTTGAAATCAAGTACTCTTGTTGATAATGCAATAGTTTCTTATGAGGCAGGTCCTGTAATGTATCCTGATATTAAAAAAAATACAGTGCTAAAAAACGGCACAATGATATTCCGTGGAAAAATGAATGTTCCTGGATTCTATCGTCTGAAAGTTATAGCAAACGTAAATGGCAAAGATTATGAAGGACTTTGCACAGCGAGTTTTTCTCCGGAAAAAATAACGCCTTATGCTTATGAACCAAAGGATTTTGATACTTTTTGGACAAAAGCACTTAAAGATGCAAGACTTAATGACTTAAATCCTACAAAGAGACTTTTGCCGGAACGTTGTACTGTAGATGATGACGTATATGAAATAAGTTATGTGAACAATACATCTAACAGTAGAATATATGGAATATTGTCTGTTCCAGTAAAACCAGGCAAATATCCTGCATTGCTAAGAGTTCCCGGTGCTGGAGTTCGTCCTTATAGCGGTGATACATATACAGCACCAGGTAAAGCGATCGTATTGGAAATCGGCATACATGGTATTCCTGTCACGATGCAACAGAGTGTTTATGATAATCTGCTCGGTGGCGCATTGAATAATTATTGGGATAAAAATATAGATAATCCTGATAAAAATTATTATAAACGTGTTATTACTGGTGCAGTTCGTGGTGTTGATTATATAGCGTCTTTACCTCAATGGGATGAGAAAATAATAGGTGTTACAGGTGCAAGTCAGGGCGGCTTTCTTTCATTAGCTGTTGCTGCATTGGATAAACGCATTACATTTCTAGGTGTTGTTCATGACGCTATGTGCGATTATTCGGCTGAAGTGCATGGAGTAGCAGGTGGTTGGCCACATTATTTTTATAAGAATACTGATAAATCATTAAATGATAAAGTAGATGCTAGTATGTATTATGATGGTGTCAATTTTGCAAAAAGGATTAATGTTCCTGGATGGTATTCTTTTGGATATAATGACGAAGTAGTGCCTCCGACATCATCTTATGGACTTTATAATGTTGTTAAAGCACCAAAGATATTGAGTGTGTATCAGCAGACAGGACATTACTGGTATCAGGAACAATGGGATGAATGGCAGAATTTTATAAAAGAACACTTAAACGTAAAATGATACAGGTCTTAATAACTAATTTTTTGATTATGAAAAGATTTACAATTCTTAATGCAATATTTTTCCTAGCTCTTGGAGTGAATGCTAATACACCTGCTTACAAATTAATTAAACGCCTTAAAACGTTGCAAAAGGCTGGTATAATGATAGGACATCAAGATGATCCAGTATATGGAAGAACTTGGAAGTGGGATGTTGGTAAGTCAGATGTTTTGTCTGTTACTGGTGATTATCCTGCAGTTATAGGATTTGATTTGGGAGAGATAGAATTAGGTCATACTAAGAACCTAGACAAAGTTTCATTTGATAGAATGCGCAATGAAATAATAGCACAATATAAACGAGGTGGCATTATAACCTTGAGCTGGCATCCGCATAATCCTGTTACAGGTAAATCAGCATGGGATACAACCGGTAATGCTGTTAAAGAGATTTTCCCAGAAGGAAGTATGTATTCAAAATTTGATGGCTGGTTGAAGATCGTTGCAGAGTTCATTAATTCATTAAAGACAGAAGATGGCATTAAGATACCTGTGATATTTCGTCCTTGGCATGAAATGAGTGGCGGTTGGTTCTGGTGGGGTAAAGGGAGTTGCACATCGGAAGAATATAAAAGATTATATATGCTGACACATGATAAACTTGAAAGAGAATACCATTGTGATAATATTGTATGGGCTTTCTCTCCAAATAGTGGATCTGGTGATTTCATGAACTATTATCCAGGAAGCAGTTATGTTGATGTTTTGGGTGTAGACTTATACGAGTTTGATAAGGACAATGCAAAATACCAGCAGAGCTTGAAACATGATTTGGACGAAATAACGCAAATAGCAAAGAAGGAAAAGAAAATAGTAGCTCTAACAGAAACAGGCTGTCAGCAACTGCCTTATGCAGACTGGTTTACAAATACATTGTGGACAGTACTGAAAAACTATAAATTAAGTTATGTTCTGTTTTGGCGAAATGCTTGGGATAATGAGAAAGAACTTTATATCTCATACCCAGGGCATTCTACAGAAACTGATTTTAAAAAGTTTTATGATATAAAGCAAACTCTATTTGTTAAAGATATAAATAAAAATAAATAAGATATAATTATGAATAGCTTTCAAGAAAAGGTAAAATCACTGCGTGAACGACACGAACATTTGATAAAAAAACAAATGAGCCAGAAGAATTCGGAAACGGAATTTATATAAGATATAAAAAACCGATATTAACAGCGGAGCATACTCCATTGGAATGGCGTTATGATTTTAATGAAAAAGATAATCCATATTTGATGCAGCGCATAATGATCAATGCTACGCTTAATAGTGGTGCTATTAAATGGAAAGGCAAATATCTGCTTGTTGTGCGCGTTGAAGGCGCTGATAGAAAAAGTTTCTTCGCTGTTGCTGAGAGTCCTAACGGAGTTGACAACTTTAGATTTTGGGACGAGCCTATAACAATGCCTGATGATATAGTTCCTGCAACAAATATTTATGATATGCGACTTACTGCGCATGAAGATGGATATATTTATGGGGTGTTCTGCGCAGAGCGCCATGATGACTTGCAGCCTGGAGATTTAAGTGCTGCTACGGCAACAGCTGCTATAGCACGTACAACAGACCTAATTAACTGGGAACGCTTACCTGATTTGAAAACAAAAAGTCAACAGCGTAATGTAGTATTACACCCAGAGTTTGTTGAAGGTAAATATGCTTTTTATACGCGTCCACAGGATGGATTTATTGATACAGGCTCAGGCGGTGGCATTGGATGGGCTCTTGTTGATGATATTACAAATGCTGAAATTACAGACGAGAAAATTATCAACTTTCGCCATTATCATACAATAATGGAAGTAAAGAATGGTGAAGGTCCTCATCCAATAAAAACCAATCGTGGATGGCTTCATCTTGCGCATGGTGTGCGTGGATGTGCTTCTGGATTGCGTTATGTATTATATATGTATATGACAGCACTCGATGACCCAACAAAGGTTATAGCAAAACCTGGTGGTTACTTGCTTGTTCCTAAAGGTAAGGAATATATTGGTGATGTAATGAATGTTGTTTTTGCTAATGGTTGGATTGCCGACGAAGACGGTAAAGTCTTTATATATTATGCAAGTTCAGATACTCGAATGCATGTCGCTGTTTCGACAATAGACAAACTTGTAGACTATTGCCTAAACACACCTGAAGATGGTCTTACGACAAGTGCTTCTGTTGAGACAATAAAGAAGCTTATTGCTAAGAATAAAAAACTTTAATATTTGATCCATAAGTTATATAGAGTTATCTAATTTTTACTATATTTGCAATTCTGTGTAATTTATGGATTTATTTAAATAAAAACCTAATGACAAAATCTAAACTAATAGAGAAAATAGGATATGGCTTCGGTGACATGTCTAGTAGTATGTTTTGGAAGATATTTTCTTATTATCTACCAATTTTTTATAGTGACGTATTCGGACTCTCACTTGGCGCCACAGCAACACTGATGTTGGTTACTCGTATCTGGGACGCTATATTAGATCCTATGATGGGTATCCTTGCAGACCGTACACAGACAAAATGGGGTAAGTATCGTCCTTACCTGTTGTGGTTTGCGGCTCCGTTTGCAATATGTGGAGTGTTCTTGTTTACAACACCTCACATGAACGAAACCGGAAAACTTATATGGGCTTATGTTACATATATACTAATGATGACGGTCTATACAGGTATCAATGTTCCTTATGGCTCAATGCTTGGAGTATTGACAAATGATTCTGATGAAAAAACGGTGTTCTCTAGTTTTAGAATGTTTTTTGCTTATGCAGGTTCATTTATAGCTTTATTTGCATGGGAACCTCTTTGCGATTTGTTTAAAGCGCATGGTTGTGCTGAAACAGGTGCATGGCAAGGAGCTATGATTGTAATTGCTGTTTTCTGCTTTTTCTTGTTCCTGTTATGTTTTAGAATTACCAAAGAGCATATAAAGGTCAAAGCTACATCTCTTGGTTCTGATGTTTCTTCTCTGTTAAGAAACTCTCCTTGGTGGTTGCTGACAGGCGCTGCTTTGTGTTCAAATTTGTTTAATACTGTACGTGGTGCAACTGTAGCTTATTATTTTAAGTATTATATAGGTGAAAATATTCATGTAAATTTAGGTATTGGAAGCTTCTTGTTCTTTGCAGGTTTATTCCTTGCTGTAGGTGAAGTTTGTAATATGGGTGGTGTTGTTATGGCTGTTCCGATTAGCCGAAGAATTGGTAAGCGCAGTACTTTTGCTGTTTCTTGTGTAGGAATGGCTATTCTTAGCTGCTTGTTCTTCTATTTGCCGTGTACAAATGTAGGCTTCATAACAATGTTGTTATTGCAAATTCTGATATCTATCTGTACAGGAATAATATCTCCTCTTATTTGGAGTATGTATGCAGACGTTGCTGATTTTGCAGCTGTAAAGGACCATACATCTTCAACAGGACTTATATTCTCATCAGGTTCAATGGCACAGAAGTTTGGAGGTGCTATTGCAGGAAGTGCAGTTCTATGGTTGTTTGCTGCTTTTGGATTAGTTCCAAATGCATTGCATCAGTCAGACAGCGCTATTCTTGGAATGAAACTAACAATGAGCTACATACCTGCAGCTGTTGCAGTTCTTATGGTTGTAATTATGGTTGTTTATCCTTTAACAAAGAGCAAGATGAAACAAATCAATGCTAAGTTAAAGGATATACGTAAAATAGAAGATTAATGGATAGTTTCAAACAGACAATGCAGGATGTTCTTGAAAACAACATCCTGCGTTATTGGATTGACAATGTTACTGATAATGTCAATGGTGGATATTATGGTAGGGTAGACGGCCATGATATTGTTCATGCTGATGCTGATAAGGGTGCCATAATGAATGCAAGAATTCTATGGAGTTTTTCGGCAGCATATAGAGTACTTGGCAAGAAAGAGTATCTTGATGCCGCAACTCGTGCACGAGATTATATATTGGACTATTTCATTGATAAGGAGTTTGGTGGCGTATTCTGGTCTTTAGATTATAAAGGTAATCCATTGGATTGTAAAAAGCAGACTTATGCCATCGGCTTTACTATATATGGTTTAAGTGAATATGTTCGCGCAACTGGTGACAAAAAAACTCTAGAAGTAGCTATATCATTATATAATGACATAGAAAAATATGCTTTTGATGTAGATAATAATGGTTATATTGAAGCTCTTACCCGAGACTGGAAGCCTATTGATGATATGCGTTTGAGTGATAAGGATGAGAATGGGAGCAGAACAATGAATACTCATCTACATATCATAGAACCGTATACTAATCTTTATCGTGTATGGAAAGATAAAAAATTGGAACAGAGTATGCGTAACTTGCTTCATATCTTTACCGATAAATTTCTGAACACTGAAACTTATCATCTGGATTTGTTCTTTGATGATAAATGGGAAGGAAAGCGAAACGTAGAGAGCTATGGACATGATATTGAGGCTAGTTGGCTTTTGCATGAATCAGCACTAGTTCTTGATGATAAAAAATTATTAAGGAAAATAGAACCTATAATAAGAAAAATTGCAGTTGCGGCTGATGAAGGACTGCGTTCTGATGGGAGCATGATATACGAACATTGGAAAGGTGATGATAGTTATGACATGCAGAGGCAATGGTGGGTGCAATGTGAAAACATTATAGGGCACATGAATATATATCAGTATTTTAGAGAGGAAACATCTCTTGGTATAGCTGTAAGATGCTGGTCGTTTATACAAAAGAATCTTGTTGATTGGGACAACGGAGAATGGCATTGGGCAAAACTTGATGATGGAACTTTAAATGTTGTAGATGACAAAGCTGGTTTCTGGAAATGTCCTTATCATAACAGTAGAATGTGCATTGAACTTATAGAGCGTCGGTTTTAATACCGGTGCTTTTTTTTATTTATGTGCCCTTTTTTTTGTTAATATAGCGTAATATTTATAATATTATTGCTAACTTTGCAAACGCTTTTGGCAGATTAGCTATCTACCTTAGTTTAAGCAGATTATTAAAATAACGTTATAGATTTTATGTATTTTACTTTATTCATTACCGTTTTGATAACGGCTGTGTTCTTGGTATTGGCATCTTATGTCATTGCTAAGCTTATCGGTCCGCGTTCTTACAATCCGGTAAAGGGTGAACCATTTGAGTGTGGTATCCCTACTCGCGGCTCTTCATGGCTGCCAGTACACATTGGATATTACCTTTTTGCCATCCTTTTCCTGATGTTTGACATTGAGACCGTATTTCTCTATCCATGGGCTGTCGTCGTAAGACAATTTGGGCCAATGGCTTTAGTTAGTATTGGTTTCTTCTTGGTAGTATTAGTATTTGGCTTGGCTTATGCCTGGCGGAAAGGAGCGTTGGAATGGAAGTAAGAAAACCTCACATTAAGAGTATTCCTTATGACGAGTTCAAGGATAATGACTCTCTTGAAAAGATTACGCAGGAATTAAACGAAGGCGGAGTAAATGTAATGCTTGGTTCATTGGATCAGGCTATTAACTGGGGACGAAGCAATTCTCTCTGGTCACTTACTTTTGGTACTTCATGTTGTGGAATTGAGTTTATGTCAGTAGGTTGTGCGCGTTACGACTTCTCTCGCTTCGGCTTTGAGGTGACTCGTAACTCTCCACGCCAAGCAGACTTGATTATGTGTGCCGGTACTATTACCAATAAAATGGCACCTGTATTTAAGCGCTTGTATGACGAGATTGCAGAACCTAAGTATGTTGTAGCTGTTGGTGGTTGTACCATTAGTGGTGGACCTTTCAAAAAGAGCTATAATGTTGTTCGTGGCATAGACGAGCTTGTCCCAGTGGATGTATACATCCCAGGATGCCCTCCACGTCCAGAAGCCATTCTTTATGGTATGATGCAATTGCAGCGTAAGGTTAAGATTGAAAAGTTCTTTGGTGGCGCAAACCATAAGATGACAAAGGAGGAACGTGAACTGTCTTTAAGTAAGGGTGGCTTACGTGGAATCAGCAATGAGGTTCTAACTTCAACTGAGAAACTTGGAAAGAGAACTCCTATCATCGTAACAGATGTCCCTGAAGATTTCGATCCAAATAAAGAGCTAACTGATTAATAAGGTACAAGAAAATGAAACTAAATAATATAGAACTCAATTTCGATAACTTTGCTCCTGAAATGGCAAAGTTGAAGAACGAGAAACATTTCGATTACCTTGTTACCATTATTGGTGAAGACTTTGGAGAAGAAGGTCTCGGATGTATCTACATTCTTGAAAATACAGATACTCATGAGCGCTGCTCAGTTAGGACTATTGGTAAGAAGGTTGGCGATGATGTAGTTATTCCAACGACTCTTAATCTTTGGAATGCTGCTAATTTGTTAGAGCGTGAGGTATTTGATTTCTTGGGAATAAAGTTCTTGGGACATCCAGATATGCGTCGCTTGTTCCTTCGTACGGATTTCAATGGTTATCCTCTTCGTAAGGGTTTTGATGAAAGTCCTGAGAACAATAAGTTTCCTGTTACAGACGAACCTGAATCAGATTTCACTACAGAATGGAATCTTGATAGAAGTGGTAATCTTGTAGCTACACAGCATCGTCTTTTTGATGAAGATGATTTCGTTGTAAATATGGGACCTAACCACCCTAGTATGCATGGTGTGTTACGTTTGCAGACTATTGTAGACGGTGAGACTATCAAGGGTGTATATCCACATTTGGGATATATTCATCGTGGCATGGAGAAGATGTGTGAAAGTATGACTTATCCTCAGTCTCTCGCATTAACAGATCGTTTGAATTATCTTTGTGCAATGATGCAGCGTCATGCATTAGTAGGTGTTATAGAAGAAGGTATGGGAATAGAACTCTCAGACCGCATTCTGTATATCCGTACAATAATGGATGAGTTGCAGCGTATAAATAATCACTTGTTGTTCCTTGGTACATGTGCACAAGACTTGGGTGCTTTAACTGCATTCCTATATTGCATGCGTGATCGTGAGCATGTCTTGAATGTAATGGAAGAGACAACTGGTGGTCGACTTATACAAAACTATTATCGTATAGGTGGTCTTCAGGATGATATTGATCCAAATTTTGTACAGAACACAAAAACACTTTGTAAATATCTGCGCCCTATGGTTCAGGAATACATGGACGTGTTTGGTGATAATGTAATTACACATCAGCGTTTGGAAGGTGTTGGTCCTATGGGTCTTGACGATTGTATTAATTATGCTCTTACAGGTCCTGCCGGACGTGCAGCTGGATGGCATAATGATGTTCGTAAAAATCATCCTTATGGTGTATATGATAAGGTGAAATTTGACGAAATAACTCTTACTGGAGCTGATTCAATGGCTCGCTACATTGTTCATATAAAGGAAATATATCAGAGTTTGAACATTATTGAACAGCTCATTGATAATATTCCTGAAGGTGAATTCTATATCAAGCAGAAGCCTATCATTAAGGTTCCTGAAGGTCAATGGTTCTTCTCTGTAGAAGGTGGAGCTGGTGAATTTGGAGTTTATCTCGACTCTCATGGTGATAAGAGCCCTTATCGTTTGAAGATGCGCCCAATGGGATTGACCTTGACAGGTGCATTCGACAAGATGCTTCGTGGACAGAAGATTGCTGACTTGGTAGCAACTGGTGCTGCAATTGATTTCGTAATTCCTGATATTGATAGATAAATTATGTTTGATTTTAGTATAGTAACAAAATGGTTCGATGCGCTCCTTAGTCAGACTTTGGGGTTGCCTAGTTTCTGGACCATTCTTATTGAGTGCGTACTCATCGGACTTTTGGTCTTGACAGCTTATGCGCTTATTTGTATCGTACTGATTTTTATGGAACGTAAGGTTTGTGCTTATTTCCAGTGCCGTGTAGGTCCTATGCGTGTAGGTCCTTGGGGTATATTTCAGGTGTTTGCAGATGTTTTGAAGATGCTTATAAAAGAAATCTTCACAGTAGATAAGTCTGATAAACTTTTATATGCGATAGCTCCGTTCCTTGTAATGATTGCTTCTGTTGGTACATTCTCTTTCCTTCCTTGGAATAAGGGTATGCACATTCTGGATTTCAATGTAGGTATTTTCTTGGTTACAGCAATAAGTTCTATTGGTGTACTAGGTGTATTTCTTGCAGGTTGGGGTTCTAACAACAAGTATTCTGTTGTATCAGCAATGCGTGCTGCAGTACAGATGATCTCTTATGAGGTGTCTTTAGGCTTATGTCTTATTTGTGCTGTAATTCTTACAGGTACTATGCAGATGAGTGGTATTGTTGAGGCTCAGGTTGGTCCATGGAAATGGCTTGTTATTCAAGGTCATATTCCTGCAATCATGGCTTTCATCGTATTCCTTATCGCTGGTAATGCTGAAGCTAACCGTGGTCCGTTTGACTTGGGTGAAGCCGAAAGTGAGTTGACTGCAGGTTATCATACTGAGTATTCAGGTATGGGCTTTGGTTATTATTACCTTGCTGAGTATTTGAATCTATTTGTTATTTCCGGACTTGCTAGTGCAGTCTTCCTCGGAGGTTGGGCACCATTGAACGTCGGTATTCCTGGATTTGACAATTTGATGAATATGATACCAGGTTTCGTTTGGTTCTTCGGTAAGACATTTATGTTGGTATGGATTCTTATGTGGGTCCGTTGGACATTCCCTCGTCTTAGAATTGATAATCTTCTGAAACTGGAATGGAAATATCTCATGCCTTTAATGCTAATCGTGCTTGTTCTTACAACTTGCTGTGTTGCATTTGGTTTGACTTTTTAATCCGCATAGGCAATAGAATATAAATATTGAATAATAAAATGGAAAATAATAAATCATATTTCGGTGAAATAGGAGCTGCAATCAAAACTCTTGCTACTGGTATGAAAGTTACTCTGATAGAGTACTTTACTCCAAAGATAACAGAGCAGTATCCTGAGAACCGCAAGACTACCCTCCATGTTGCTCAGCGTCATCGTGGCCGTCTCGTTTTCAAGAGAAATGAGGATGAAAGCCATAACTGTGTTGCTTGTACAATGTGTGAGAAAGCTTGTCCAAATGATACAATCAAGATCACAGCTCACATGGAGGAAGATCCTGAGACTGGTCGCAAAAAGAAAAAGCTGGATGATTATCAGTATGATCTTGGCGACTGTATGTTTTGTCAGCTGTGTGTTAATGCTTGTAACTTTGATGCGATTGAATTTACAAATGATTTTGAGAATTCTGTATTCGACCGCACTAAGTTGGTATGTCATCTTGACAAAGAAGTATATAAAGGTGGTAGTCTTCCAAACATCCTTGATGGTGGTGCACCTTTGACTATCGGTAAGTTTAACACTAAAACCAAGTAATAGATTATGGCAAATTTAGTTATGTTTTGCATTTTGGCTGTAGTCATTCTTGGATCAGCCGTAATGTGTGTAATTACAAAGCGAATCATAAGGGCAGCTACATTTTTGCTCTTCGTTTTGTTTGGTGTTGCAGGAATTTATTTCCTACTAGACTACACATACCTGGGTGCCGCTCAGATTTCTGTTTATGCCGGAGGTATCACTGTTATGTATATCTTTGCTATTCAGCTCGTTTCTAAGCGTTCACTTCAAGGACTTATTGAGCGTGTCAAGGGTAGCCGTGTAATAAGCGGTTTGCTTTTATCGCTTGTAGGTCTTGCTACCGTAGGTGTAGTTTTAATTAAGAATAATTTTATCAATGCTGCTGCTCAGGTTACTGATACAGAAGTTCCTATGGATCAAATTGGTACAGCCCTTCTTGGAAGTGGCAAATATCAGTATGTACTTCCATTCGAGTTCATTTCAGTATTTCTTTTGGCATGTATCATTGGAGGTATAATGATTGCACGAAAGGAGGACAAGAAATGAATATCCCTGTAGAATATTTTATAGCACTTAGTACACTGCTTTTCTTTATCGGAGTGTTTGGCTTTGTTACACGTCGTAACCTTGTAGCTATGCTTATCTCTATAGAATTGATATTGAATTCTGTAGATATAAATTTTGCAGTCTTCAACCGCATTCTTTTCCCAGCACAGTTTGAAGGTTTTTTCTTCACATTGTTCTCTATCGGAGTAAGTGCAGCTGAGACAGCCGTGGCTTTAGCCATTATTATTAATGTTTACCGTAACTATCACAGTGACCAGGTGAACAGTATTGAAAACATGAAATTCTAAAAGAAATGGAATACAGTTATGCATTTTTAATACTTCTTCTACCATTCTTGAGCTTCTTGGTTCTTGGTCTTTGTGGTATGAAGATGAAAAAGCCGGTTGCCGGTTTAATCGGTACTATAATGTTGGGTAGCCTTTTCGCTATGTCATTGTATACTGCTTATGAGTATTTCTTTGTTATAGGAAGAGATGCTGCTACTGGTTTATACCCGACAGTTACCGTATTTAATTTTACTTGGTTGAAATTTACCGAACTTCTTACATTCAACATTGGTTTCCGTCTTACTCCAATAAGCGTAATGATGTTGATCGTTATCACAACGGTAAGTTTTATGGTTCATATTTACAGTTTCGGCTATATGGCTGAGCGTGATGATAAGTATAAGTTTGAAGAATACGAACATGGTTTCCAGCGTTTCTATGCTTATCTCTCTTTGTTCACCATGAGTATGCTTGGACTTGTTGTAGCTACAAACATTTTCCAGATGTATATGTTCTGGGAGTTGGTTGGTGTATGTTCTTATTTGTTGATTGGATTTTATTATCCTAAGCATTCTGCCGTACACGCTTCAAAGAAAGCTTTCATCGTTACTCGTTTTGCTGACTTGTTCTTCTTGATAGGAATCTTGTTCTTTAGCTACTATGTCGGAACATTTAATTACGACATGAATGCTAACCCAGAGCTTATAGGTAAGTTAGCTTCTGTTGCTGCTAAATATTCTTGGTTGTTGCCTTCAGCATTATTCTTAATGTTTATTGGTGGTGCTGGTAAGAGTGCGATGTTCCCATTGCATATTTGGTTGCCAGACGCTATGGAAGGTCCAACTCCAGTATCTGCGTTGATTCATGCTGCAACAATGGTTGTCGCTGGTGTTTACCAGGTAGCGAGTCTTTTCCCAATCTGGGTACAATATGCTCCTAATCAACTTCATTGGATAGCTTACATTGCTGCTTTTACTTCGTTCTATGCAGCTGCTGTAGCTTGTTGCCAGAGCGATATCAAGCGTGGTCTTGCATTCTCAACTATATCACAGATTGCTTACATGTTGGTTGCACTTGGCGTAAGTTGTGCTATCGACAATCATGAAGGTGGTTTGGGTTATATGGCCGGTATGTTCCACTTGTTCACACATGCTATGTTCAAGGCTTTGTTGTTCCTTTGCTCTGGTGCTATTATTGTCATCATTGGAAGCAACTTCAAGCAGTATATGGGTGGACTTCATAAGTATATGCCTATCACAAATATCTGTTTCCTTATTGGTTGTATCGCCATCAGTGGTGTATGGCCTTTGGCAGGATTCTTCTCAAAGGATGAAATTGTTTCAGCTTGTTTTGAGTTCTCTCCATTCATGGGATGGTTTATGACTCTTGTTTCAGGTATGACAGCATTCTATATGTTCCGCTTGTATTATGTTATTTTCTGGGGACAGAGCTATTATGAACTTGATCCAGAGAATCGCAAGAAGCCAGGTGAGGTTCCTTTTGTTATGTGGGGACCATTGGTATTCCTTGCAATAGTATCAATATTTGCTGGTTGGATTCCTTTTGGACATTTCGTTTCAGCTACTGGTCAGAGTATGGAGATTGGATTGCAGCATTTTGAGTTTACTAGTGTTGCGTGGTTCAGTTTGTTGGCTGCTGCCATTGGTATTGGTCTTGCAACATGGATGTATCTTCCAAAGAATAATCCTGTTCCAGATATGCTTGCTAAGAAAATGCCTAGACTTCATAAGGCAGCTCTCAATCGTTTTTATATTGATGACGCTTGGCAGTTCTTTACTCATAAAATCGTGTTTGGTTGTTTCTCTAAGCCTATTGCTTGGTTTGACCGCCATGTTATCGATGGTACTTTTAATTTCATGGCATGGGGTGCTCAGGAAGCCGGTGAGACAATTCGTCCATGGCAGAGTGGAGACGTTCGTTCTTATGCTGCATGGTTCCTTACAGGTACTGTAGCTTTGACTCTGATTTTGCTTTGCATTCTCAGCTAATGAATAATGAAGATTTAATAAAGAATAAATAGAAAAATGAGTATATTAACATTATTCGTAGTAATTCCGGTACTTATGCTTGTTGGTCTTTGGTTAGCAAAGAATGACAATCAAGTACGTGGTGTGATGGTTGTTGGAGCCTCTGCATTGCTTGGTCTTGCAATATGGCTTACTATCACTTTCATTCAGATGCGTCATGCGGGTAACACCGAACTGATGCTGTTTACGTATAGCGCACCTTGGTTTGCACCTCTTAATATAGCATATAGCGTTGGTGTTGACGGTATATCTGTTGTGATGATATTGCTTTCTGCTGTTATCGTTTTCACAGGTACTTTTGCATCATGGCAGCTAGAACCAATGAAGAAAGAATATTTCCTCTGGTTTGTTCTTCTTAGTATTGGTGTGTTTGGTTTCTTCATTTCAACAGACCTCTTTACAATGTTCATGTTCTATGAAGTTGCTCTTATCCCAATGTACCTTCTTATTGGTGTATGGGGTACAGGTCCTAAAGAATATGCAGCAATGAAGCTTACACTTATGCTTATGGGTGGTAGTGCTCTTTTGGTTCTTGGTATTCTTGGTATATATTATTTCAGTGGTGCGACAACAATGAATATTAATGAAATTGCTGCTCTCCATAATATTCCGGTAGTTGCTCAGAAGGTATTCTTCCCATTCATATTTATTGGTTTCGGTGTACTTGGTGCTTTGTTCCCATTCCATACATGGTCTCCTGATGGTCATGCTTCAGCCCCTACGGCAGTATCAATGCTCCATGCAGGTGTACTTATGAAACTTGGTGGTTACGGATGTTTCCGTATTGCAATGTACTTGTTACCTGAGGCAGCACAGCAACTATCTTGGATATTCCTAATACTTACAACATGTTCTGTCGTATATGGTGCACTCGCTGCATGTGTACAGACTGACTTGAAATATATCAATGCTTATTCATCTGTATCTCACTGTGGTATGGTGCTCTTCGCATTGTGTATGATGACACAGACTGCAATTACAGGTGCTGTTCTTCAGATGCTTTCACATGGTCTTATGACAGCTTTGTTCTTCGCTTGTATCGGTATGATTTATCACCGTGCCGGAACTCGAGACGTACGTTATCTTGGTGGTTTGATGAAAGTTCTTCCATTCCTTTCTGTATCTTATGTTATAGCAGGTTTGGCAAACTTAGGTCTACCAGGTTTCTCTGGTTTCGTTGCTGAGATGACAATCTTTGTAGGTTCATTCCAGAATACTGATATGCTCCATCGTGTATGTACGATAATCGCTTGTACATCTATCGTTGTAACAGCCGTTTACATCCTTCGTGTTGTTGGTAAGATTCTTTTCCAGAAGGTGCCTAACAAGAAGTTCTTTGAACTTCACGACGCAACTTGGGATGAGAGATTAGCTATTGGAGGTCTTATCTTCTGTGTTGCTGGTCTTGGTTTGCTCCCACTTTGGGCAAGTAATGTAATCAGTGGTGCTGTTGCTCCAATTATCAATCATATTATGAGCACTACAGCAGCTGCTCTGTAATGTAGATTTTAATAATTAAGATTAAAGATTTATTATGAATATAGATTATAGTCAATTTTTAAATATGATACCAGAAGTCACTTTGACGGCTCTTTTGGTAATCGTCTTCATTGCAGACTTTGCGACATCACAGCGAGCTGTAATGCCTTCTTCTGTAAACGGAGAGGCTAACAGTTCTCCACGTGTATGGTTTAATCCTCTCGTTTGTCTGCTCATGGCTGCACATATCGTGATTAATATATTCCCTACTACCGCTTCTGTGTCTTTTGGTGGAATGTATTATACAAACCCTTCTGTTGGTGTTATCAAGACTATCCTTGCTTTTGGAGCCTTGATCGTATTGATACAGAGTCGTGAGTGGTTGCAGCGTCCTGATACACAATTCAAGGAAGGAGAGTTCTACATCCTTATTGCTTCAACTCTTCTTGGTATGAACATGATGGTTAGTGCAAATCACTTCCTTCTGTTCTTCTTAGGGCTTGAAATGGCATCTATTCCAATGGCTTGTTTGGTAGGTCTTGATAAGTATCGTCATCATTCAGCTGAGTCTGCGGCTAAGTTCGTTCTTACTGCAGCCTTCTCAAGTGGTATAATGCTTTATGGTATATCATTTATCTATGGAGCTATGGGTACTATGTATTTTGATGATATTGCAGCTAAGATCACAGCTACACCTCTTACTATAATGGGTATGGTGTTCTTCTTCAGTGGACTTGGTTTCAAGATTTCTTTGGTTCCATTCCATTTCTGGACAGCTGATACCTATCAGGGTGCACCAACAACGATTACTGGTTATCTTTCTGTAGTTAGTAAGGGTGCGGCAGCATTTGCCCTTTGTTCTATCTTGATCAAGGTATTTGGTCCTATGGTAGAATATTGGCAGTATATGTTGTTTATAGTTGTTGTTCTTTCAATTACTATTGCCAACTTGTTTGCTATTCGTCAGAGAGATCTCAAGCGTTTCATGGCGTTCAGTTCTATCTCTCAGGCTGGTTACATCGTTCTTGCTATCGTTGGCAACTCTGCAATGAGTTATACAACTCTTAGCTTTTATGTTCTTGTCTATGTAGTAGCCAACATGGCTATGTTCTCTGTTATCAGTAGCATCGAGGAACATAATAACGGAACAGTAGATATGGAGAGTTATAATGGCCTTTATAAGACCAATCCAAAGCTTGCGTTCCTTATGACAATTGCTTTGTTCTCTCTTGGTGGTATTCCTCCATTTGCAGGTATGTTCAGCAAGTTCTTTGTTTTCATGGCTGCAGTAAAGGGAGCATCTTTATCTACAACACCAGGTATCTTGGTTTACTCTGTGGTATTCATCGCATTAATTAATACTGTGATAAGTCTTTACTACTATTTGTTGATTGTAAAGGCAATGTATATCAAACCAAATGAGAAGCCTCTTCCTTGGTTCAAGAGTGCAAACAGCACTAAGCTGGCTCTTGCTATCTGTACAGCCGGAATAATCATGTTCGGTGTATTCAGTATGGTTTATTCATGGATAGACAGTGCTTCTGTAGCTTCAATGTAATCTACAGATATAACATAACAAAAAATCCCAATGTTCATTATGAGCATTGGGATTTTTATTTGTTAGTTTATTTATTATTTCTGTACCTGGAAATCATCTTTTGTTACTCCACATACTGGACATGTCCAGTCATCTGGAAGATCTTCAAATGATGTACCAGGAGCTATCCCGCCATCAGGATCTCCTACCGCTGGGTCGTATACGTAATCGCATACATCGCAAACATACTTTTCCATGTTGTTAAATTTTAAATTGTTAATAATCTTATTTTGTTGCTTTTGCAAATTCTTTACCATATTCAATGCAGTCATCCAAATCTTTCTCGTCTGGAACCCATTGTTTCTTTATTCCATCGTTCACGACTTCGAATCCTGCTTCCTGCAAGTGTGCGGTAATCATTTTTGGAGCATCACCGTTCCAGCCATAAGAACCAAACGCTGCAGCTTTCTTTCCTTTATATTTTATTCCGCGAGCCATTTCCAATATTCCGGCAATTGCATACGAAAAACCATTGTTTATTGTTGGCGAACCAACTAATATGGCTTTAGACTGGAAAATCTCTGTAAGAATATCATTCTTGTCTATTTGTGAGGCATTGAACAATTTTACAGTCACATCTTTATCTACTTCCTGAATACCATCAGCAATTGCTTCTCCCATCTTACGTGTAGATTGCCACATCGTATCATAGATAATTGTAATCTGGTTTTCTTTATATCCGTTACACCAATCAATGTATTTGTCAATAATCTGTTTAGGATTATCTTTCCAGATAATACCGTGGCTAGGGCAAATCATCTTAATAGTAAGATTCATACCGATAAGCTCTTTAACCTTTCTGCTTACCATCATACTGAATGGATTAATGATGTTAGCGTAGTATTTCTGCGCTTCCCACATCAAGTCATCCTGCTTCACAGTATCGTTATATAGTGACTCTGTTGCAAAGTGCTGACCGAAGGCATCATTAGAGAATAATATATTCTCTCCAGAAAGATAGCTGAACATTGTGTCTGGCCAGTGAAGCATTGGTGCTTCTATAAATGTAAGGGTATTCTGTCCTAGATTAAGAGTATCACCAGTTTTTACGTTCACAAAGTTCCAGCCTTGTGGATGATAGTGACCACGAATAATAGATTCACCTTTCTTTGTACAATATATAGGTGTATCTGGAATTTCACGCATTAATTCTACCAACGCACCACTATGATCAATCTCGTTATGATTCATTACAATGTAATCAATCTTTTTCAAATCTATAGTCTTCTTCAGTCTTGCTACAAATTCCTTATCATAAGGTTGCCATACTGTGTCGATAAGTGCAGTCTTTTCATCCTCAATAAGATAAGCGTTATAACTGGAACCATGCATTGTAGAGAGTTCGTCTCCGTGGAATTTGGTAAGCTCCCAATCTATCTTACCAACCCAAGATACTTTATTTGTGATTTGTTTTGCCATTATCTTTTTGTTTAATATCCTACTTTTTTATACACGCAAAGATATGAATTATCTTTTTCTTGGTGTAAACTAAACTAAAATATTTGCTTTAATTTAACTATCTTTATTAAAAAGGACAAATCTACAGAAAAACGAACGATTTTCGCCGTTTCGCATGAATTCTATTCCGTTACTTTGTGGCAATATAACTGTCAATCTAATAACTAATTGATTTTTTAGTACTTTAATGTTTAATAATGAAAAAGATTTTATTATCCTTTTGGATTTTATTCCTGTGTCTAGGGCTTAGTGCCCAGCGCATGACAGATGCACTTGATCGTGGTCTTGTCGTAGTTCATCGTACAAATGGAACTAGCAATGAGGGAACTTTCGTAAGTTGGCGAATCCTTGCTAATGAGTATTATGATGTCACCTATAATGTTTATAGGGATGGTGTTAAACTGAATGATAAGCCCTTAAGCGTGTCAAATTATAATGACACCGGTGGTAGCACTACTAGTGAGTACACTGTAAGCGCAATTGTTAAAGGTGTGGAGCTGCCTCAGTGTAAACCGCAGACATCTTGGAACTGCTATCTTTATAAGCTTATTGATCGTAACTTCTCTGGCTATAAGGACATCACACTTCAGAAAGTATATTCAAATGTTGGTGGTTCTGATATCACAGCTGATTATGAGCCTAATGATATCAGTATGGCTGATCTCGACGGTGACGGACAACTTGAGATACTTCTCAAGCGACTTAATACCAAAGATGCCTCTTCTCTGTATTTGGAGAATGCTACAGATTATGCAATCTTTGAGGCATATAAACTAGATGGTACACGAATGTGGTGGATTGATTGCGGTCCTAACATGGTGAGTCTCAACAGTACAGAACTTAATATTGTTGCTTATGATTGGGATTGTGATGGCAAAGCTGAGGTCGTACTTCGTGGTGCTGATGGTATGAAAATTCATTTCTCTGATGGTACTACTAAGGTTATCGGCGATGCAACCGTAAATACAAGAAGTACGTTTGCGCATACTAATGCACAGTATTGCTGGACTCACACTGGTAGTGAGTATCTTCTTTATCTTAACGGAGAAACTGGTAAACCATATCAGATAGAAGATTTCCCACTAAAGAGATTCGAAGATGGTGAAACCAATCTTAAAGCTGCCTGGGGAGATGACTATGGTCATCGTTCATCAAAATATTTCTTTGGTGCTCCTTTCCTTGATGGTCGTAAGGCTAGTTTGTTCTTAGCTCGTGGCATCTACACCCGTGAGAAGATGATCGCTTATGATATCAATCCGCAGACGCATGAGTTTACTACCCGTTGGACTTGGAATTGTAATCAACCTGGTAGTGAATGGTATGGTAATGGTTATCATAATTTCTGTGTTGCCGATGTTGATATGGATGGCAGAGATGAAATTGTATATGGTTCAATGGTCATTGATGATAATGGCAAGGGACTTAGCACAACTGGTCTTGGTCATGGTGATTCTCAGCATGTCGGTGACTTTGATCCATATCGTCATGGACTTGAATTCTTTGGTTGCAATGAGGATAAGCCTGGAAATAATTATCGTAATGCAACTACATCCGATATGTATTATCGCTTTGAGACAACAGCCGATGATGGACGTGCTTTAATAGGAAAATTCTCTGATAGCTATCATGGATGTCAGGCTCGTTCTTCTGCTTCTAATTTAATTAGTTCTGTTACAGATAATGTTCTTGGTATCACCGCTGATACTTTTCTAAAGTGGAGTGATTTGAATTTCAGAATCTATTGGGACGGTGATTTGTGTGATGAAGTTCTGAATAGTCCTGGTACTGCTAAGGAGGCTAAGATAGAGAAGCCTGGTTATGGCAGACTCTTTACATCTTTAGGTTGCAACATGAATAATGATTCTAAGAATAATCCTTGTTTTCAGGGTGATATTCTCGGTGATTGGCGCGAAGAGTTTATTGTAAGATGTGGTGGAAACCTCAGAATATATACGACAACATATCCTACTGAATATCGTAATTATACATTGTGGCACGATACTCAATATCGCCAGAGTGAAGTATGGCAGATGGAAGCATACAACCAAACGCCGCATACAAGTTATTTCCTTGGAAAGGCTGAAGGCATTACCATCGCACCTCCTCCAAGTACGCTCACTGATAGGGTTGAAATAGCCGACGGTGCATCTATCAATACAGATAATAATGATAAGCATTTGCTTTTGGCTAAGACTGATAATATGAATATCAGTGTTGTTGACGGTGCTGCGCCATATATCCTTACAGACAATGCTCCTACATGGGTTGAGGGACATGATGACAATGCAAATATTACAACTACTACTTATACGCATACCATTACCGGTGGTGCATTCACAGGTGAGATGCGTCTTATAAAGCAAGGTGATGGCATCTTGAAATTACCTAATGTCACAGAAACTTATACTGGCAATACTGATGTATGGAATGGTGAACTAGATTTTGATGGAAATATGCCTTCAAGTCGTGTGTGGTTGAATCGTTTTGCTACATTGAAAACAAATGGAGGTAAGTTTGGTGCTGGCATCGTGATGGACTATGCTTCAAAACTTCTACCACAGGGTGATGTGTCTGCACGCTCAGTTACATTGAATTTCGGTTCACGAATTGTTATGCCATTGTCTTCTGCCAAGATTGCAGCTGATACATTGCGTATAAATAAGGTAGACTGGACTGACGGTCCAAAATATCTTGCTCCGGTTATTGAGTTTACTGGTAATTCAAAACCTGCTGATGGTGCCTATCTTCTCGGTACTTTTGGTAGAGTAGAGGGCAGTTTAAGTGATATTATCATTGAAGGTATCAGTGGGGTAACCTACAAATTGGAAATGTCTGACAACAATCTCTATCTAGTTATTGGAAATGGACAGGTTCCTACTGGTATCAACGAAATATCAAAAGATGATTCTCAGGATAAGTACTATAATATAGAGGGCATGAAAATACCAGATGTAAAAACGTATAAAGGCGTTTACATCAAGGATGGCGTGAAAGTTATGAAGCGCTAGAATGAAGATAAAGTTGTAATGCGATTTCGCATTACAACTTTATAAATATATGTTTCTTCCACAATGGATAACCCATTAGGGCATTCAATAGCATGAATAAGATAGCATAAACAAGTGATGCTATGTATGGATTGATGACGACTGTGCTTATACCGTTGTATATACCTAGTTTCAATCCTGTTGCTCCGAATATGATACTAACTAGTTCGCTGACTACATAGAGAAATAGGGGATTGGTTCCGAATATCAAAGCCATGTTCAGCTTCTCCTTCGCTACCCCCTTTATATCAATATAGTACATCAGTAATCCTTGACATATTGCAGCTAGTCCGCAAGTCATGCACACATAGCTTGGACTCCATATTCTTTTATTCAATGGCAATCCAAAACTTACAAGATAACCAATGATGACTAGTATGCCGCCTGCAATCATAAACTTCATCACCTTGTCTTCTGTGTCTTTTGCAGCAGCCATCAGCTTTCCGCAATAAAAACCTATCATTGTGTGGGCTATTGCTGAAATCGTACTTAGCAACCCTTCTGGGTCTATAGGACTTTTGTGATATAGATGATCATATCCAAATATGCTTGTATCAACCTTTGATAGTATATTCAGATGCGAGTCATAAGCATATCCGTTGCCAAACACGAGTATTGCTGCATATCCAGCAAGCAGTACGATAATCGTTATTGGTATATACTTATGGTTAAAACTTAATGCAAATATTGATACTGCAAAGTAGCATATCGCAATTCGCTGCATCACTCCCCAAACTCTAAGGTGAGCGAAGTCAAGTCCTTTGCCGCTTAACAGTAATCCAAACCAGTTGATCAGCAATCCAATCGCAAACATCATGATTGTTCTCTTTGCAATTTTCCTTGCTGTGGCCTTGCTCCATGTAAAATTACTTTTCTTGAAACTAAGGAAAGTTGATATTCCCATGATAAACAAAAAGAATGGAAATACCAAATCGCATGGAGTCATACCGTTCCACTTGCTGTGCTCTAGGGTAGAATATATCATTTTTCCACCACCGTTGTTTACAGTTATCATAAGAGCCACGGTAAGTCCTCTTAATACATCAAGTGATATCAGACGTTGCTTTTCCATATCTATTTTATTTTAAAAATTCTATAACTTCCTTTGCCATTTCAATGGCGTTACCTTCTGGCTTGGCACTATACTCATTATGTTCAAGCGTCCAAGGTTCTTCTATTGCATACCAGTCTATCTGTGGACCAGTAGGCATTGCCATTGCAAAGAGTTCCGAACTTGTCTTTGTGGCATTCTTGCCAGCTCCTAGCGCATCTTCATCCGGCTGTTGGTTCTGTTTCATCTGTTTTGCCAATGCATCCATGTATATACTCCAACGCTTGTAGTAGAAATCTTTCAGCAATCCTTCCCATTCTTTGTTAGCATAGTCGCGAAGTCCACCCTTGTCTGCGCAGATGCGATTACCCCATGTTGTGATCTGCACTCTTGCGTTCCATTCATACAAGTCTTTTTCAACGTTCGTATGCCCCAGATTTCTTGCAGCTTCAGTCCAGTGACCTAATCTGAATTCACTTCTTGTAGCAAGCAACTTGTCTTGCAGAAGTATCATGTTTAGAAATCTCTTTGAGTCTTTGTCAAATTGTCCGATACTGAATCCGTTGTAGTCAGCAATCGTTTTAAGATATTGTAGTCTTCCTTGGTCGGCTAGTGCTTGACGGCATATATCTACAAGATCATATTCAAAGTTGTTGTTACCTTTAAACTTGTCAGCAACGCTAACCATCAGTCTTGCAGCTTCAAGTGTTGAGGCAGGATCATAGTAGTTACGCATTTTCGACCAACTCTTAACTTGGAAATTGTTTAATCCCGGTCTACCACAGAATATGCTTTCGTGAGGTCCCTGTTGGTTGTTTCCTGCAGGGCAGTTGTATATTGTCTCTGATAGTATACTCCAAGCCTTTTGCAGATTGTCGTCATCACTTGAATATCTTGCTTTTGCATAGTTTCTTACCCAGTCTTCTTTCTTAAACTTCTCTGGTCTCCAAGGTAGTTCGCTCATCATTTCAAACATCACGGGATTGTTTTCCGAACCTTCCATTGTGAAGCCGATGCCTTTGATATGTTCCGTATTTGGCGAAACTTCCTTTGTCGCATAGAAATTGTTAATCAGTTGATCCATGCGTCCGTGAAGTCCAACATTGGCACCAAAGTTCTCCAATAGGCAAAACAGCCAATCGTGTTGTTCATATCCTTTGTCTCGTTTCCATATCGAAGGGATACCAAACATAGGGCGACATTCTGAGAATAGGTCAGCAATCAGCAAATCGCCATTCTTCATGTCACCTATCATCTGTTGACGTGGGTTCTCTGTCCAACCTTGTATCACCCATGTAGCCTTGTTGTTAGTACGTTTCATGGCGTCCATCATAGCTTTTCCAGCTTTCGCGTAGTCAATGTTAGCGTCATCGTTGGTCTCATGGAATGGATCCATACTATAATAATTGGCTTTACCGTATAGTTTCGTTAATTCCTTATAATATAGGTCTGCTATCTTGTCGAAATGCTTATCCGTTGCTGATAGATTGGCTGGTCGTGTATATCCGTTCCATGTGCCCCCGTCTGTAACGTTGAGTCCTAGCTTTGTCTTTGCGTCGTGTGGCATCATACCGCAGAAGCCAGGCAATACAGGTTGCATGCCATATTCATTCATACGTTTCAGAATCTTTTTCTGCAATGCCTCTTGTGCATTATACCAAGAGTCGGGTAGTGGACCGCCCCAACCTTCAAGGTTATTCATTTCCCACCAAGCAAGGAATGCAGGTCCGGCAATGAACTTACCAATTTCTTCTTTGTTGTAGCCAAGTTTCAGTAGCATGTTTCTCCACACCACTTCTTCGCCAACAATTGCTAGCGGAAGGTTTACTCCGTGAAGAGCCATCCAGTCTATTTCTGTTTGCCATCTTTGCCAGTCCCAGAAAGCCATGGAATAAGAGAACGTGCAGTAATTGAAATCATATCTTAGTTTCAAGTCCGTCTCATGACGTTCCGGTTTTAAAATCTTAGGAAGTTTGTTTGGAATATCAGCTTTCATGTTATTCCATGTCAGTTGTATTCCAGCATAGTATTTCAGATACCAGTTCAATCCCGATGCAATATTAACCCAAGTATTTCCTTTGATTAATATTTTATCTTTGTCTTGTGACAGTTCAAAAAAGTCTTTCTTGCTATTTACGAGTTCTGTTTCAAACTTATCTCCAGCCCCCTTGTCTATACGTTCCAGTAATCCTTGAATTGGATTCGCTTGAGATATAAGACTACATAGGAGAAAGATTGATAGTAGAATATGTTTCATCTGGTGTATTTTTGTTAGATACAAAGGTAGATAAAAAAAACACAATGACCAAAAATGAATATATACACACTGGTTAAAAATAGTTAAGTTAAGGGTCTAGTTCTTCGTGTTATAGTATGACATTATATAAAAATATGGTAAGTTTCTTTGCTTTTCCACTCGTTTGCATTACTCTACCTTCGGTGAAGATAAGCTGCATTCGGGAAAACAAAATTAAAACTCGTTTTATTTTGCATTTCCACTCGTTTGCATTATCTTTGCAAACGAGTAGACATAGTGATTTAGAACAATATGGAACTTTAAAAAGATGCAATTATGAAGAAGTCAAAACAAACAAAGTCTAATGATCCTGTAAAGATTCTCAGGATGATTTCTCGCAATGAAGAATTGGAAAGGCGAGACGGAAAATTTCAACGTGTGTTGATTAGTAAGAATAAGCGGAAATATGACCGCAATAACTCAAAAAGGGAGTTGGGCAACATGAAGGAGCTCGACTCCCATTTTATTTTTATACAAGCCTGTTGCTGAATAATGCCTTGTAATTGTTTTATTTAATGAATAGCTATTTTTATTCATTTTCTTCTAAGTCTACTATCCCTGCGAAGTATTTATTTATACTTAACACGTTGATGTGGAGGCTTTTGTAAAAATCTCCCGAAGATTCCCTGTAGAGTTCCTTTTTGATATATCTGCTAAAGCAGATTTAATGCATCAACGTAAACTACATTATCTCCCGCAGATAAATGCTATAGCATGAACTACATATACTCACGCAATGTCGTAACTGTCGTTCTCAGCGAGAGTCTGCGGTATCTGCTTTGATCCATTTACCTAGTTGTCTTTTGTCTGCGAGAATCTGCTAGATCAGCGGGAGACTATGCCGTTTGTACATGCAAAGTAAAGAAGCTATGTGATAGAAAATAACAATAACGACCGTTTTCATGGAAAGAAACTTCTGTGTGATAAATTAATGGAAACAACAGTAACGGCCGTTCTCGCAGAAATATCTTGCAAGTGAGAGCAGAGCCAAGTTTACTTGAGCTATGTTGAGCGCAGTTAGATATTCATAGAATAAACAAAATATAAGGAAAAAACGTCAATAAAATCAACGTAATTAAAAGATTTATTTTTAATAGAGCAAGTGTAAAAAGACTTAGAATAAAGGGACATTTATGGAGAATTCTTCCCCCTAAATTGAAAAAGATTCCAGAAAAAAAGAAAAATAACCTACATTACCTACATCTTTGATTTAAATTGTTATTTATCAATAGTTTACATGATGTATATTAGTGTCTTTTCCTACATCTTTCCTACATGGTCCCTACATTATAAGCACGTATTTGTACCTAAAACGATGGAATTTGATCAAAGCATAATACCAAAATCGCTTTTTTGTTCCACCATTACGTCGTGTCTCTGGCAGTAAAGTAAATTATGATAATGCCTTTCATGGGAATTGTAAATCTAGAAATGTTATTTGTATTTGTAAATAAATTTTTGAAATAAAAGAAATTGTATAGCATTTTGATATGCCAATCTTTTCTGTATAGAATTTCAGAATACGTAAAGTATATCAGTAGTGGTTTAAAAAATATGTATAGTGTTTCGGTTCTTCTTTAATTTAGTTGAAGAATATATGCTCTAGAACCATCTTTCTTCTTAGTAGTTTAATGCTCGCTCTACCATACATAGTT
>Ga0183099_1000541_pt1 | contig 26932 bp, 25 predicted proteins | sample Biomet1_FD_127788 | JGI IMG/M metagenome (GOLD analysis project Ga0183099, IMG submission 127788) | Microbial communities from bioreactor (seeded with anoxic lake sediment) at LBNL, California, USA - Biofuel metagenome 1 | ecosystem: Engineered > Bioreactor > Anaerobic > Unclassified ...
CTGAAAAGCTGGCCATTTGGTTGTGACTTCCCCGAAGCGTTTTTTCATTTTCAAAAATTGCTTTTGTTATTCTATAAGCAGCATCGTCAGAAAGTTCTGAACTGCAGAAAAGCAAAGTTCCAAGTTCTAGTACTTGCGCTGGTTCGGTCATAAATTGGTAGGTGCTTGCTTCTAACGTTTTCTTAACATTGAACGGATATTTGCTTATAATCTTATCCCGCATTTCATCGTCAATTGATAAAAGGCGAACATCCTCCTGTGAAGCTGCGTCAAGAATTGCAGATGTTGGAGCGCCTGAAAGTACAAACATGGCATCAATCTGTTTATCCTTAAAACTAGAAACTAATTCTGAATATGATAGCATCTTTTCATCTATATCATCGTATGTAATCCCTATCATTTCCAACATTTGTCTTATTTGAACCTCATCTCCACTCCCCGGTTGTCCTACTCCTACACTTTTGCCTTTCAAATCATATAAACTTTTAATATCACTATCAGCTCTTACTAACATTTGGCTTTGTATTGGTAGCATAACAGCGATACCCCTTATATTACTGATAGTATCTCCCTTAAATGCCTCTTCTCCTGCAACTGCAGACGCTGCGATTGAAGTATTTGCAATTCCCAGCTCTATCTCACCTTGAGAAAGAAGTCGTATGTTTTCAACACTGCCTGCTGTAGCCTGGGCTGTCGCAGTAACACCGGCCGAATTACTCAATACGCTACAGATTGCCCCTCCAACTGGATACCATACTCCAGAAATACCTCCAGTTCCCATAACAATCTTTTCAGGCTCCTGTGTAACTGCAGCACTTTTTTCTTTTGGAGCACAGGCTCCAAAAGAAAAAGCAAGAGCAAATATCATCAATACAAATAATGTCTTCTGAACTCTTTTATACATCGCAATATCTCCTTTTAACAGTTTTGATATATTTATACTTTTGTTGGATTTTACCTTCTTCTGTCCGTTGGTATTTTACTCCTCCCTCCATAAATAGAACAACCTTACCCTATTTAATATTATATTCAGGCAATTCATCGGGTCTTGTATATTGTTCCAACCTCCTTCTTTACCATAATATTATATTTGTTTTTGCCGCTCGTTCTTTTAAGATAGTAATGAGTAAAATTAGTCCGATAAATAAAAAAACAAACATAAAGAATTATGTTTGTTAGGTTTCGTTTGTTATACTATACATTGTTCAGATGCACAACGCAAACGAAGTAACAGTCTTCAATGATAACGATATCATTTTTAATTGATGTGAGTATAGCATATATTTATTATTAATTCAAGGACTTTTTTCAGTATTTTCTAAATATTTAGACAAAATTATCAATGATCAAAAAAGTCTTTGTGCTGTCTCAATTAACTGGTCTTCAATGTACTTATTTACCACAGCACTTTTGGGGAAAATAATAACCAAATCTTTTTTCTCTATATAAGACCTACCAGTAATATATTCGTAGACCTCTCCCCCTGCCATCGCTTTATTTAAATAAAGGCAGACCGGAGTCTTGATTCGTCCAACACGAAATCCATTTCGGATGCAATAACCGTTTATATAAGCTCTAATTTTTTGATTGTCATAGGTTATGACCATATCCCTGCCCTTGTCCATTTTTACCGATGTAGCTCCCAGTTCAATTGCAGTAGTATTCAGCGGCAAAAGGAGCTTACCGTTGGTGCTCATTTGAACAGGAAGAAACTCTTGATCATTCATATATTCACCCAGGGCACCATTGTTATAAAAACAGTATTCCCCTTTTTTAGCGATTAAGGATTGCACCAATATCTCTTTTATATCCTGTGGAACCTTATTAGCTTCCATCACAGAACTAAAATCTTTTTCTTCCTTGAATGCATCCAGTCGGTATTCATATTTTTTATGTAATATTCTTAAATAATCCTTATCCTTCCAGAGCCAATATTCCAGTTTTCCGATTTCGAATCCCTTTATATTTCGAATCTCGGCAGTCAGTTTGTGCTTACCTTGTGTTATATTCATGATTTCATTATTATCTGACTGAATAAGATCTCCGTCAACATAATATTTAACTGTGTCTCCGGTCTTCAGCCCATGCATTTTGATGTCACGAAAGCTGCTGACGATTTGATCGTTAAGCTTCACACCCGGTTGGCAAGAAGCCACCAAATAGTAATCCTTTTCCGGACCTACCAGTTCTTCCGGCAGTATGGAGCCCGAATAAATTCCATAGGCACCCTGGCCGAAGAACCCTATCGCATTTTCAATAGTATTTACAGGATGGACATATACTATGATGCCTTGTTCTGCAACCTTTTGGCAAAGCCCGGTATCCGCCATATAATCCGGCATGGTTACTGCATAAATGTCATTCGACTTGACAAAGTTGATCAATTTGCATGTATCGACCTGCGGCTGTGCATATAAAGTAAATATGATATCCGTATAACCCAGCTCTTTTACTTCATTGTATTCCTTATACTGATAGATCTGTGGAATAATTTGCTGTTGATACTCAGGATATTGATCGGCAATCAGCTTCAGAAGGCTGAGATTGTCTCCCTTTGTGTCGGTTACTATTCTGACATCGGGATATTTATCCAGTATGGCAGTCAATTTATCAAATGTCATAACTTTAAGCACACCATGAATAGACAGATTTAAAAATTGTTTTAGGGATATTTTCTGATCAAAGCTTGTGCCAAAGTAATAAGTTGTTGTTCTGTCCCAGTCATGGAGCATGATGATCCTATTGTCCGAAGAAATCTCCATGTCAAGCTCAATCATACGATATCCATTTTTGACTGCTTGATTGACAGCCTCCTCTGAATTTGTTGTTTCAAAACCCTGATAGGATCCTCCCCCGTGAGCAACCACCTTTTCATAATTTTTTTCCTGCTTTCCTTCCGCGTAGGTCTGGCCGGTTTGAACAAAGAAAATAAGTAAAAAGACGAATGCAAATATAATAATGGGCTTTTTTGTGAATAAAATAGTTGAGTTATTCATATTATCTCCGGTGCTTCATAATCTGCTGCATATTTATAACATTTTTGTTATTTTTTCAATTCTTTCTATAGCCAACGATACTGTCAGGCCCGGCATGATTGTCGTTCCCATCATGTCTGCCTGCAGCAGTTCTTTGATCCTTTTTAGTCTGTATTGAACCGTATTGGTATGGATGTTCATCATTTTAGCCGTCCTTGCGGTATTCATACTGGCATCCAATACAAAGATTTCCAACGTCTCCAGCAGCTGTTTACCTTTGCTCTCTCCTACAGCTTTGAATGGGGCGATCAGGTCCATGCAGTTTTTCTTGACCGAATCGCCTTTGATTGAGATATTGATACAGTTGCTTGCCAAAGCAAGCTCATACTTGGAAAAGATATTCTGATGCGGGAAGATATATTGAATGAAAGGCCAGGCCTCATTAATCAGCTGGTAAGCATCAGCTGACCCTTCTATGCCGGCAACTCCAGTCACATGAAATATGATAGAGGCTCCGGCATTCTGGATCTGATGATACAGCTCAATACAGGATTCCTTGTATTTTATCCTGTTTTTATCTAAAACCATACCAAAGATCTCATCGTCCTCATGGATCTTTAATACTTCAAATCCGGTCTCTTTTTCAAAGGAAGTAATCCTTTTCAGGCAATCGTCCTTTTCCATTCCGGCAATGCAAAAGACGCTCAGGATATCTTCTCCGGCGACCTCTGCCTCATCCTTCAGACTATAGGCAAGGCTTTTGTTTCCCCGCCTCAACGCCTTGATGAATTCTGCTTTGGCATCCTTTACAGGGCTGTATTTCCACATGTTCATCGCAATTTCCAGAATTTCGGCCAGCTTTGTGATCTCGCCGGGAGAATAAGAATCCTCGTTGTCAACGATAAACATATAATGCTTTTCATTGTTGATCGTCACCGGACCCCAATAAGTCAGCGCACCGTTGATATCAATCTTCGTGTAAACCATGGATTTGTTCATATCACGTTCGATACCGGCCCGGATCGCTTCCGCGACTCGTTCCGTTCTGTGCCCTTGTCTCTACAGAAAAGATCGGATTGAAATCCTCACTGAGGATTACCATCTGAAAGTTATTGTTAATCGCTGCTTCTCTGGCTGCAGACTGAAAATTACTATGTTTTTCAAAGTTCAGAAGGTGAAAGATCGTATTGCTGATCAGGCGGTTTCCGAAATTGTCTCCATAATGTACCTTTTCCATGACCTCGTCAATCACATCAGCGTAGGTAATCATTGCATCATTGGAAATGCTGATGACAGGAAAGCCTAGTTCATCGGACAAAGCGGATGCGCCGTTGCTGATTTCAGAGCTGTGAACCTTCGTCGGGAACAAAACAAGAGCTGCTTCTCCGGAATCGGATAGCTCTTGCAAAATCTGCTTTTGTTCGTCTTCATTCCGGTTGTAGAAACAGGTGGAAAGGATTATTTCATCCTCTTTATACCATGTGGTATAGACATCATCTTCTGTGTTTTCTACTAAGAATGAGATGGCATTTACTCTGTTATCCATGCCTTGCATTCCGGCTTTCACCACTGATTGTTCAAAAACCGGCAACTCAAGGCAGTCTTTTACGGTTACCTTCATTTTTCTACCTCATTGAACGGAAAGGGCAGGTATCAACCTGCCCCCCTTGCATGTAACTATTTATCTTCTTTCGATTCGGACTCTTCATTAGATTCGCCCTTATCAGGCTTATCCTCATCAGATCCGCCCGCATCCAGTTCTTCGGCTTCTGAATCAATTTCCGCTACGCTCAGCTCGTCATTGTCTGCTTCGATTTCATCCTCTTCGTCTTGCTCGGCAGCTTCCTTTGCATTTGCCTCTTCAAGGGCTTTTTCCATATGATGGACTTCTTTAATCAATTGTTCTGAGGTTTTTTCTCCGGAACACAACGCCTCGAACTGCGCACCATCGAGAGTCTCGATCTCAAGCAGTGTTTTCGCAATCGTATGAAGCTTGTCTGTATTCTCTTTCAGGATTTTTTCCGCTGTTGCAAAGGCGTCTTCAATGATGGTCCTTATTTCTTCATCGATTTCAGATGCCATTTCCTCCGAATAATTTTTTCTGGTAGAGAAATCCTTGCCGAGGAAAACTTCATCGGACGAACTGTAATTTACAGGGCCAAGCCTTTCGCTGAAGCCATATTTCGTCACCATGGCCTTGGCTATTTCAGTAGCTCTTTCAATATCATTGCTTGCACCTGTGCTGATATCATTCAGTGTAAGCTTTTCTGCCACTCTTCCGCCGAGAAGATGCACAACCTGCTCAGTCATCGTCGTCTTTGTCGCATAATACTTATCTTCCTTCGGTAGGATCATTGTAAATCCACCGGCTCTTCCTCTTGGAATGATCGTTACCTGATGAACAGGATCCGTATTTGGCATCATCCTGGCAACAAGAGCGTGACCAGCTTCATGGTATGCAGTCAGCTTTCTTTCGCTCTCGCTGATGACTCTGCTCTTCTTTTCCGGACCAGCAATTACCTTTGTTATTGCTTCCTCCATTTCATCCATTCGGATCTTCTTTCCGTTTCTTCTGGCTGTCAGCAACGCAGCTTCATTGAGCATATTCTCTATATCAGCCGGAGTGAATCCGGGTGTTCTTCTAGCCAAGACCTTTGGATCTACTGTTTCATCGAGCGGCTTGTTTTTGGAATGAACGCGGAAAATCGCTTCTCTTCCTTTGATGTCCGGAATTCCGATGATTACCTGGCGGTCAAATCTGCCCGGTCTTAACAATGCCGGATCCAATATGTCAGGTCGGTTGGTAGCTGCAAGTATGATGATTCCTATATTATCTCCGAATCCGTCCATTTCAACGAGCAGCTGATTCAGTGTCTGCTCTCTTTCATCGTGGCCACCGCCGAGTCCGGCACCCCTCTTTCTTCCAACGGCATCGATTTCATCTATAAATATGATACATGGTGAATTCTTCTTCGCCTGTTCAAAAAGATCTCTTACTCTGGATGCACCGACTCCGACAAACATTTCTACAAAGTCAGAACCGCTGATGCTGAAGAACGGTACACCCGCTTCTCCTGCAGCAGCTTTGGATATATAGGTCTTACCTGTTCCAGGAGGGCCAACAAGCAGGATCCCCTTCGGAATTCTGGCCCCCAGGCTGTTATATTTTTTAGGATTCTTCAAGAAGTCAACGATCTCTTCCAGTTCCTCTTTTTCCTCATCCAGACCGGCAACATCTGCAAAGGTTACCTTCCGCAGCTCGTCCTCCTTATGAAGTTTAGCCCGACTCTTGCCGAAGGACATGACCTTTCCGCCGCCGCCCTGGCCTTGATTCATGAATACAAACCAGAATGCAACCAAAATCAGGACCATGATTATCGTCGGCAACAGAGACACGATCCATGGTGTGGATTTTGGTTTATCGCTGTTAACAGTGATTTTCCCCTCTTCCATTTGAGGGAATATATATTTTTCATCTAATAGACTGATATCAACGATCGATGGAGCATAGGTTTCTATCTTATCTCCGTTTTTTAATTCTGCAGACATCGTTTGGTTGTTTATTGTGAGCTTCTCCACTTTTTCAGCTCTCAGGTAAGATTCCATCTTCGAGAAATCGACCACCTTGACTTCCTGCTTTGGTGTACCTTGATAGATCCATGCCATCGCAAGAACCAAACCAAATATGATTACATATATGCCTAAGTTTTTAGCAACTCTATTCAATGTTAACTGTTCCCCCTTTTCGGTCACTTGCTCTATTTTAAAATTTTATTTGTGCTACACAAATAGCAATATAAAATTTTATCATATTTTTAAATTGTATTCAAGTGTAATGATTTTTTCCGTATTTTCTTCAACTTTATAATTTTCATTAATCCTACTGCTTCCTACGACCCAAAGAATCTCACAGCCAAGGCTGAGAAGCGGGGTCCTCTCTCTGTCTTCCTTTTTTATTTTCTCGTCGACAAAAAAATCCTGCAGTTTCTTTTTCCCCTTCATCCCAAGCGGTCTAATGAAGTCTCCCTGCTTTCGCGTCCGAATGGTAGGCATACAGTTACTCATTTCTATTTTGTCATAACTCATATAACAGGAAGAATGTTCCCTATTTATATTCCTCATTTCAGTAGTTTCCGATTTATCCCTTTCAGTCAACCAATCCTTTCTCCTTAGAATTTTTACCCCTAACTGGCCATTTAATTCAGGAATCTCAGTAATGTTATCCATATTTATTACATATTCAAAGCTAACCCTATTTGATTCCGTTTTTCTGTACAGTTCTGCCTGATCATAGGAGATCCGCATCGCATAACCTGCGGAAAAATCTATCGAAGATGAAGTCTTTTTATTCGATAGAAGCTGATCTGCCTGCTCAAGATGAATCGCTCCGATATCTTTTGACAACCCGATGCTTTCAAAAATTCTCATGATGATCCTATGCCGCACAGATGGGTGATGGCTCCGCAGAATTTCAACCGGAATGCCGACACCGTCTTTAATCCTGACCGCATATCGACTGATCTCCTCATCGACGATCCTACTGAAATAATCTTTGTCCTTTTTTGCAATCCCGGACAGCCTGTTTAATGCATCGATCACATTGACATTGAAATTCTCCTTCATGTAGGGAAGCAATTCCAATCTTATTTTATTCCTGGTATATATCGGTTCTGAATTGGTATGATCGATCCTCGGATTAAAATGATTGATTCTGCAGAATTCCTCGATCTCCTCTCTGGAAATGTCCAGAAGAGGGCGTATGATCATTGTCCCTTTTTCTCCTGATCTTTGATATTCGATTCCGGAAAGGCCGTCTGTACCGGTTCCGCGCATGATCCGCATCAAAACGGTTTCTGCCTGATCATTCATATTCTGGGCAACTGCGATTTTGACAGATCCGCCCGTTTTCGCTTTTATAGATTCTGCAACATTGTAAAAAGAATCGTATCTGGCCTGACGTCCGGCATCTTCGGTGGAGATACCCTTTTCCTTTGCTATTTTGTTGATGTCATACTCGAATGTATGACACGGTATTTCAAATTCTCTGCAAAGTCTTTCAACGTATTCCTGATCCTCCTCCGCCGCACCCGGTCTGATCTTATGATTTACATGGACTGCATGAAGGGTCATATCAAATTCTTCTCTGAGATCCTTGAGAATATGAAAAAGGCATACCGAATCCGGACCTCCCGAGAGGCCAAGAATAATATGCCCACCTTTTTCTATCAAGCTGTTTTCTGAAATTGTCTTCTTAACTTTTTCCATAACCATGCTGTTAGTATAGCATATTTTGGGACTTATCAATATGCTTTCTTTTAAGAATTTTAAACTTTGGAAAGCAGATGTTTATTTCACCAGCTCAGCCACGTATTTTGGCAGAACGAAAGCAGCTCTGTGTGTTTCCGTTGTATAACAGCGCGTTTCAAAATCCGGAGTCCTTGCAGGAATCATCGGATCATATTTTTTTGAACCAATGGTAAAGCAGTGCAGCCCGCTCGGATAGGTCGGGATGTTGGCTGTGTATAGACGGGTGATCGGATAGATCGCACTTACATCCTTATGGATTCTTTTGATCAGATCACGGTGATAGAATGGTGATTCTGTCTGCTGAACAAACAAGCCATCCTCTTTCAATGCGCCGTGGATATCCTTATAGAATTCATAGGTAAACAGCATTTCCCCAGGGCCAACAGGGTCAGAGCAATCTACGATAATGACATCATACTGATTTTTAACCTCTTTCATATGCTTAAGGCCGTCTTCAATCTTCAGTTCCACGATCTCGCTGTCTTTGATCATAGGGTTCCACTCAGGCAGGTAGGTTTTGCAGGCTTCGATCACCTTCGCATCGATATCCACCCAATTGATCTTTGTAACACAGCTGTGTTTGCTGATTTCTCTGACACTTCCGCCGTCGCCGCCTCCGATGACCAGCACTCTTTTCGGTTCCGGATGAGTCAGCATCGGTACATGAACGATCATTTCGTGATAAATATACTCATCAAAGGTCGTTGTTTGAATAACCCCGTCAAGAATCATCATCTTTCCGAAATATTCAGTTTCAAGAACAGCAATTTCCTGAAAATCAGTCTTTCCGGAATATATTGTATTTTTAACTCTGCAGGTAAAATTCACATTCTCATTTTGTTGTTCGGTCACCCATAATTCCATTTTATTTCCTCCATTTATCTTCTGTCTTATTTCCACATTATTTTCTGCGCTTCTACCAGTCTTATACCACGGTTACAGACTGTTAATCTGCTTTTTTATAACAAGAAAATATAATATCATTTAAGAACCCTGAATGCAATACATTTAAACATTATATAAAATATACTAAAAGCCCTTAATTAAGACGGATCTAATTTTTTAAATGGAGAGTTAATGCAAAAGAGAATTCAGTTGACAACAGCCGTGATCACGGTCATATCATCTTTTTCCTTCAGTCCGTATCGTTCCACTGCTTTATTGATGATCAGGTCTGATATGGTCTGAGGATCTCTTGAACGGATATTGCATATCGTTTCTTTGATCCATTCCATTTGATCATCATTTCTGTCAGCTTCAGTAATACCATCGGAAACAATAATAAGCTCATCTCCCCGGCGGCACTGTATTTCTACATTGTTGATGCGGATACTATCAACGATGCCCATTGGAAGTGCCGACACCTTTATGGTTTCAACTTTCTCCCCTCTTTTAATAAAGGTCGCTGCCGCTCCGATCTTGAACAGTTTGACTTTTCCGGTGATCCGGTTGATGAGGCCCAAATCCACAGTCGAAAATATTTCTTCCGTTGATTTAAACAAGAGCAGTGAATTGATCGTCTTTAATGCAAGTTCAATATCAAATCCTGCCTTCATCAGGTTATACAGCGAAGTGATCGTCAATGCGCTTTCCCGCGAAGCACTTTCCCCTTTTCCCATACCATCGCTTAAGGCAATCATATATTCTCCGTTTTTTAAATCAGAACAAACATAGCTATCACCGGAAATATTTTTTTCTTTCGCGTATCCGGAAACACCGACCTTAATGTTATATTTTACTTTTTCCTGTATCTCGGCCGCCTCCGTAGAAGAAAGATCCTCAATCATGGCCTTCGTAACCTTCGACATACCCCTGAACTGCATCGAAATGATATTTGTTCTGCTTTTTGTTCCGTTATACAGCATTGCCAGTTTTTCAAATGTCTCCAGATATTCTCCCAAAGTCAGCTGCATACGCTCTCTGGCTGTCAGTTCGTCGTAAATATGATCCTGCCGAATTTTTGCCAGAATCAGTTCAAGTTTCAGCATAAATCTTTCCGGCATGATCGCAAATATGGTTCCGGCAAAGATCGGATCACAAATCGAAAGGTATAGCTCTGGATACCCCTTGATCAGGCCAAAAGAAATACATACCGCAGAAAAGCAGATCCCTGCGATGATTTTATTCAGGCCCTTAAAGAATCCGGCTGTCATTCCCGCACAGGCAAAAATTCCAATAATAGCTGGGGAGCCTGATACGATCAGCATAGCCGTGATTCCAGATGCGATTCCGGTCATACCGCCTTCCATAGCACCTATCTTATAGCCGATCAGCAGCGTCAGAAACATTGCTCCAAGATAAACAGGCGAGAAGATCCATAAAGATTCTTTTCCGATCCCTCCCAGAAGCAGTACTGCAACTGCAGCGGTAGAAACGATCCCTTCCGTCATCGTACTTTTATTCTTTGACCTCTTGTCCGTAAGATTAAAAAACCTTTGAAAAAGAAAGACAAAGATCAAGACAAGAATTACTTCAACAAAAATCATAAAAACATCATATACAAACATTAATCGGGTAGTAAAATAGAAGATAGATTTTGTAAGAACCATGATTCCGGCTGCAAAAAAGGCTTTCGTGGTGATTCCAAGTTTTGCTCTGCCGGTGAGGAAAAAGATGACTCCACAGATTGCAACTGCAATCATATCGCCCCAAATTTCAAAGCCTGTCCCATAGTTTGTCAGAAGACCTCCAAGAATGATAGGAAGAGTGTAGATGTTGGCTCTGCCTTTGTGCATCAGAACCGTAATAAGTGCTATCCCGCAAGGGAATATTGCATAAAGCAAAGCTACACGCCCTAGTAAAAATGAGCTCACGATAACCAAAGCGACCCCTGCGTAATCATAAGAAGCCGTTTTGGTCATTCTCCGCGGCGTCTTGGATAACTTACCAAAGATAGTATTTCTAACATTTTCCAATAGTATTTCCATCACAATCACCCCTTTTTTTCAGTATAAATCCTATTTAAAGAGTGATTTTGTAACTTCCTGTAATGAAATTAATGAAAATTCAGCCAAATATCTGTATTTTTCCGGCAAAAAAAGCCTCTGTTATATAAAAACAGGGGCTAAGATTGTCGTTTTTATTCAATAGCAAAGAATCTTTTTGCATTTTCATAGGTTATTTTGGCGACCTCTTCATAGCTGATGTCTTTGATTCCAGCAACCTTCCTGGCTGTGTACTCCACAAAATCAGGCTGGTTTCTCTTTCCTCGGAACGGTTCCGGAGTCAGATAAGGAGCATCCGTTTCAACCAATATATGTTCCAAAGGAATGGACTCTACTACTTCAATCGCTTTTCTGGCATTTTTGTAGGTGATCGGCCCCGCAATGGAAATCGTCGCACCCAGCTTGATATACTGCTGTGCCAGCTCCTTGCTCCCTGAAAAGCAATGAAGAAGAAGCTTGACATCACCCAGTGCGTCTGATCTTTCTTTGCTGAAAACACCTTCTTCTTTCAAAATCCTCATCACATCATCATTGGCATCTCTGTCATGGATCACAATCGGCATGTTCAATTCCAGTGCCATTTGGATCTGTCTCCGGAACCAGTACTGCTGCACTTCTTTTTCTGAATGATTATAATAATAATCAAGACCAATTTCGCCGATGGCTTTCACTTTTGGTTTTCTGGCAAGTCCCTTGAGCATAAGGAAAGTCGCTTCATCCATATCCTTTGTATCATGAGGATGGCAGCCGACTGCAGCATAGCACCAGGAATATTTTTGGGCTTGTTCGATCGCCGTCACCGAGCTTTGCAGATCAAATCCGATATCCATGACGTATGAAAGATCGGATTTCTCGATCGCCTCGATGATCTTCTCCCGGTCTTCATCATAATCTTCACTGTTTAAATGTGCATGCGAATCAAATAACATTTCACTTTCCTTTCCTAATTATAGGAACCTTGCATCTGCCCGGTATATTCCTTAGGGAACACGGCCGCTTACAGATTAACTGAAGCTCCAACGGCTCCTGCAGGAATATACCGGTGCGGTGCATTAATTTTTAATTAGTTAACCGAATTTCCATCGGCGGCGTCAGTTGTTACAAACGCTAATTTTTCTCCGTTGTCCGCAAATAGGATCATTCCCTTGGATTCCTCGCCTCTCAAGCTGATCGGTTTCAGGTTGGCTACGACGATGACCTTTTTTCCCTTCATCTCTTCCGGACTGAAATACTTTGCGACACCGGAAACGATCTGTCTGGTGTCCGTTCCGATCTTGACCTGTGATATGAGCAGCTTGTCTGCTTTCGGATGCTTTTTGCAGTCCAGGATCTCTCCAACTTTCAGATCAATCTTATCAAAATCATCGATTGTGATCTCTTCCTTGAATTCTGTCGGAGGAACTTCCGGTTCTTTCGGTGCACCTTTCATAGCTTCCAGCTCTGCCAATTCCTTTTCGATATCCAGCCTAGGGAAGATCGGGTTACCCTTCTTCACCTTTTCACCGCCCATCATATCAAATTGGAATGCGTCCTCCCAGACGACATCAGCATACCAGATTCCCAGCTGCTTTCTGATTTCCTTTGATGTGGTGTGCATAAACGGATAGATCAGAACGGAAACAATTCGAAGCGTTTCTGCAAGGTTGTGCAGCACGGTATCCAGCCTGTCTTTGGTTGATTCGTCTTTCGCAAGGACCCAAGGCATTGTTTCATCAATATATTTATTCGTTCTTCTGACCACAATCCAGATTTCTTCCAAAGCCTGGCTGAAGCTGAACTTATCCATATAAGCTTCCACTTTTCTCGCAGCCCCAGTAGCGATCGCCTTTAATTCCGCGTCGAATTCACCCTCGACTTTTGCGATAGGAAGTGTTCCTTTGTTATATTTTTCAATCATAGCAACGGTTCTGCTGACCAGGTTTCCGAGGTCGTTGGCAAGATCGTAGTTCAAACGGTTCAGCATTACCTCATTGGTATACAGACCATCCTGACCGAAGGTATATTCCCTGAGCAGGAAGTATTTCAAAGCATCAACGCCATATCGCTCGATCAGTTTCACTGGATCAACGATGTTTCCCCTGGACTTCGACATTTTGCCTCCTTCCAGAAGGATCCAGCCATGTCCAAGCACCTTCTTTGGAAGAGGTACATCGAGGGACATCAGCATTGCGGGCCAGATGATGGAATGGAATCTGACGATCTCCTTTCCTACCAGGTGGACATCACAAGGCCAGTATTTATTGAACTTATCCGGTTCATCCGGATAGCCCAATGCGGTGATATAGTTTGAAAGAGCATCAAGCCATACATAGATAACGTGCTTTTCATCGATCGGAACAGGTATTCCCCAATCGAAAGAAGATCTTGAAATACAGAGATCTTCCAAGCCTTGTCTTGCGAAACTAAGCATTTCGTTTCTTCTGGTTTCCGGCTGCAGAAATTCCGGATTATTTTCGAACAGATCGATCAGCCTGTCCTGATATTTGGAAAGCTTGAAGAAATATGCAGATTCTTTTGCCTTCTCGACAGGCCTTCCGCAGTCCGGACACTTTCCGTCCACAATCTGTGTTTCCGTCCAGAAAGCTTCACAAGGCGTGCAGTACCAGCCTTCATATTCGCCCTTGTAAATATCACCCTTCTCATACATCTTCATGAATATATCCTGAACCCTCTTGACATGACGAGGTTCTGTTGTTCTGATAAAATCATCATAGGAAATCTCCATGGTCTTCCATAATTCCTTGATTCCGTCCACGATCTCGTCAACGTGCTGCTGCGGGGTGATTCCTTTTTCGTCTGCTACCTTCTGTATTTTCTGTCCATGTTCATCCGTTCCGGTCAGAAACATGACGTCATAACCGGTAAGGCGCTTAAATCTGGCCATTGCATCAGCCATAACCGTGCAGTAGGTATGACCGATGTGAAGGTTAGAACTTGGATAATAAATCGGTGTTGAAATGTAATAGGTTTTCTTTGACATTCTATCTCTTCCTTTCGTGCCCCAACTCAGATGGGAATCGGCGGCAAAACTATGATACGTTATAGTATATCATAACCATAATTTGAATAAAATAGCTTATCCTTTTTTGTATCTATTTACTTTGTTTTCGTTAAAAGGATTCCCGAAACGGTCATGAGAGCGGTGACGACTGAAAGAAGAACGGCAATAAAAGTCCAGGAATTTGTAAGGTCATACAGCACTCCGCATAATGTAGGTCCTACTGCAGCAAACAAATACCCGATCGCCTGGGACATTCCAGAAAGTCTGGCTGCATCCTCAGCATCTGCGGAACGGAGTCCGACCATAGTCATGATCCAGCTAAAGCTTGCAGCAGCTCCAAAGGAAAGGGAAACAAGCGAAATCAATATGAGAGGCAACGGTTCGGTAGTCAAAAAGCAGATTAAACCAATAAAGTACGTCCCGCTTGTGCCGATTGCAATGATAGATTGATTTTTGATTCTCGATGCAAAAATAGGAACGGCAAAAGAGGCAGGAATTCCTATCAATTGAAATCCCAACGCCATATACCCCGCCTTTTCAGGGGTCATTCCATTATCCATAATAATGGATGGCAGCCATGCTGTGATCGTATAGAAATTAAAGGATTGAAATCCCATATAAAGTGTCAGGTGCCAGGCTAAAGGTGATCTTAAAAGATTTTTTCCATTCGCTTTCGCTGCAGTCGGCTTAATAGTGGTATTTTTTGTTTCTTTGTTCAATCCAAGTTGCGGCAGCCAGCTTATAATCGCAATAAATGCAACACCCGACCAGATGACCAGAGCTGTTTTCCAGCCAAGGCCAAGCCCGACAGCAAGCGGGTAACTGACTCCGGCTCCCACGGAAGCAAAAACCGCCATACTGGTAATATAGATGCTCGTCCCGATACCGATATGGTTTGGGAATCTAAGCTTTATGATACTAGGGAGAAGTACATTTCCTGTTGCGATTCCCATACCAAGCACCACTGTACCGACCACCAATCCTGGGATTCCGGTATAAGAACGGAGAATGCCACCCGCAGCAATCAATATCAAACCTGCAAGCATGGTTGTAAATATCCCGAATCTACTGCTCAATCTTGAAATAATCGGAGAGCAAACGGAAAATGCAATCAACGGCAAAGTGGAAAGAAATCCGATAAATCCGTTGGAAATTCCCACATCTTTATGAATGACTTCAGCCAGAGGGCCAAGTGAGGTTATCGGAGCCCGCAGCACAAAGCTGATGCTGATGATCGCTGCAGTCAAAAGCACGACATATACAATTTTATTCTTTCTGTTTTGTTTCTGCATCTTTGATGGATAACCCCTTGATAAAAATAAAAGTATGAAAGTTTAATTGGAATATTTATCGGTTCGGGTGAAATCTATACTGACAAATATTTATTAAAAGGATTCTCCTTATTTTATTTACGAAGAGTATACCTCTTTTACTAATTATTGTAAACTTCACTGCGCAAACCAAACAGAATTGTTGCTATTAAGTTTTCCCGATTTCTGCCGATATAGAGGTTACAGAGTATATTCAGAAAGGGGGAATTCATTTGATTAATCAAATCAATTCTAACCAAGGGTACAGTACCGGCTCCGTTCAATCTGCAAAACAGACTGGCAAAACAGAAACAACAACTGAGACCTCCGAAGTTCAGCAAACATCCTTGAAAAACGACACCGTTAAAATCGGATCGAAACAGGAAACTTCCGTTACTTATTCCAATATCTACGGAAAGAAAAAGCTTGATGCCACTGATATTGAGGCTCTTCAGAAAGAAGCGTCCAAAACGACCGAACAATTGCGCGAGCTCGTTGAAAAGCTGATTCTGAAACAAAATGATAATAAAAAAGTATCAGATACCTCATCAAAAAGCAACACTTTAACATTAGAGGATCTTGGGATTACGCCTGAAGATGTTGAACAGGCACAGGCGGCGGTTTCCGAAGACGGTGAATATGGGGTGAAAGCAGTAAGTGACAGACTTGTGGAATTTGCAAAAGCCATTTCCGGCGGAGATAAATCAAAGCTTGATGAACTCGTTTCCGCAATAGATAAAGGCTTTGCCGCGGCTAAAGACACCCTTGGCGGAGAACTCCCTGATATCAGCAGTCAGACCTATGACGAAACGATGAGAAAGCTTAATGAATGGGCAAGTTCAGAAGATTAAAGCAAGATTATAATACTAGATGAAATACCATCCAAAGGTACCTTGGGATGGTATTTTTTCTTTAATCAATCAAATCAAGGTTAGTTACATTCAATTTATAAACAACATCTTTCCGCTCAACAATTATAGAAATTCTTTCTTTCAGTTTATCATCTTCTTTTATTTTAGAGATCAGTTCCCTGGTCGGATTGACGGAATAAGGTTTTCCAACCAGCTTGAGCATCAGAAAATCACCTGCCGTATCTCCATAAGCATAGCTCATGGAAAGATCGATATTATGCTTCTCAGCCATTTCCAGGACAGCCTTTTGTTTACTGTCCGAATCCCACATCGGTATGATCGAGCCATTATAGATTCCATCTTCGCCGATCTCATAAACGGTTCCCTGATAGTCGTCCATATCGTAAAATTCAGACATGACTTTAACCAGTTCAATCGGCGATCCGGAAATGGCGATAACAATATGGCCCTGCTCCCTGTGCCATTTGATGCGTTCGCGAGAATAGGTGTAGACCCTCTCACCTTTTTGCTCGATCACTTTTCGGGCAATATAATTGATATGAAAGGAATTCGTATTCTTTACTGTTTCCGTATAAATGTCGACCATCTTCTGCAGGTAAAGATCATAATCCCCCAGGCGCTTGTTCCATCGGGTAAAGGCGGGTTCCACATCCTGAAACCATTTGCTGTTGTCGATCAGTTCATATTTTATCATTTTTTTGAACATCTCACTGATCAGACCTTCCCGCGAGATCGTACCGTCAATATCAAAAAAAGCAGCATACTTTTTCATATTTCTGCTTCCCCCTTTTTCCGATAAGATGATATTTTTTCCATGATAAAGAAAACGGACTCTCTGATCGTCAATCCCTGAGTGTCCGTGATAATATGGGCATATTTCTCATAAAGTGGTGCCCGTTCTTCAAAGAGTTCCTGAAGCGATTGCCCTTCTTTCATTGAAATCCCTCTTTCCACCAGATCTCCTAACCGGTCATGTATCTCCTCATATGGAAGCCGGATATAGATCACCAATCCGATATCCCTAAAATGCAGCATCGCTTCCTCGCCGTAAATCGCGCTTCCGCCTGTCGCAATCACTGATCGTTCTGTTTCAATTGAAGTATTGACCTCATTTTCAATCCGGTTAAAGCCATCATATCCGCATTCTTTGATGATTTCACTCAGCAAATGTCTTTCTTTCTTCTGGATCAACAGATCAGAATCGATAAATTGATAGCCCGTCACTTTGGCAAGAACAACACCGACGGTACTCTTCCCGCAGCCCGGCATCCCTATTAAAATGATATTATTTTTATTATTACCCATTTTCACGCTTACCTTATTACCATCTTACCCTCTTGCCATTAAAATATGATATTTGTAAAATTGTTTAAATTTTCGACTCGCTGTCTGATTCCTGCTTCATGTTCTTCCTTTGTGGTTGAAGGATCCTGTGTCTCATAGTAAATACGGCACGGGAGCTCCGGGCATTCACCGCAATGAGATAGGTTTTTCTCATTAATGCAGCAGCCGTAGATCGGGCAAACTTCAAGTTCAAGAAATCCAGCCCAATATACTCGTCCCTCTATATTGGTGCATCCATTGCAGGTAATGCCAAACCCCTTGCATTCATCACAGTTGACACCGCATGGACTCATCATATGTATCACCCTTTCTTAATCTCTAATTCTTCCTTGAGAAGTAACTATATTATATTCTTTATTATTAGATACTTAAATAATTATTTTACATCAAATACCGATAAATCAGAAAGCCGTTCCGGAAGATGATTGATTCCCCGGAATTCCTTGACGACTTTATATATCTCTTTTCATACAAAGATACGGTCAAAAGACCAGCGTTATTTTTTTCTCTCCGGTCTTTTCCGTACGGTGTACATCTTCTCCGTTCAGGATCAGGATATCATCTTTTTTCAGGCTGTACTTATTGTTATTCAGCAATACTTCCATCTTTCCGGTTAGCACACAGATGACCTCGAGAATATCGTGCCAGTGAACGGTTTCTTCCTTATCCCTTATGCTTATTTTAATAAAGTAATCATACATGGAAGTCCTTACTATGCTCCTTAATAGATTCCGTTAAAATTTATAGATTTTTCTAAAACAAAGATATCATAAAATATCCCTGTGAAAAGAAATATTTTATGATATCAAACTTGTGGTTTTTGTTCGTTTCCTTTGAAAATCATTCCGGGTCCTTTCAGATAGACCTCCCGTGACGGTGTCACAATGAAGATTCAAGGGCTAATATGCCTTTTTCGGATCAAATTTTTCCGCCCATTGTTCCTCAAGCCTTTTCAGCCGGTCCTTAAAGCCCATATTACTCTCGTCCTCTTTCTTTTCCACTTCCTCCAGAAAATCGAGAACAAATACATCCTTTCCGAATTCGTTGAAATCCTTCTGCATTTTAGGATGGATGCAGCCGTTCATTTTCATGGAAAAATTAAACCTGTTTTGGAAGGACTGAAGATCCACCTCTGCTTTCAGCAGATATCTTCCGTTTGCTGTGTTCGTTATCTTGTAAACGCCGCCCTTGGTTTTTCTCTGTTTATAATCACTTATGATTTCTCTTTTTCGCTCTTTATCTATCCCCATTTTCTTTTCCTGTTTTTAATAACCTTTCTATATTAAATTCCTTAATATCCCAACTCCTTTAACAGACGTGACAATGTACTGAATCGCTCTCCGAGCAGTTCACTGTCATTGGCAAGAGCCTGACGTACGGTCTTGATATCTTCGTCGATCATATCATTTTCTGTGCAGACTTTTACCGTCATTGCATCACCCTGGAGTCCCACACGATCAATCAATGGGTTTTCAGGATCATACAGCTTCTCGTATCGATATGCCTCTCTAAAGTACTGTTCCGATTTGCAAATAAAGATTGCAAGATCCAGTACTCTGTGTAGTGGCATTTCTTCAGACTGCCTTGACCATTTTTCTCCGGTGTATCTCCATACTTTTGCGGAAATATCCATTTTCCCTCTGTCGTTCCATTGGGCAAGCCCAAGAGACAGACCCTGAACATCTGTCTTATATGCGTATCTTCCGTCAACATTGCTATAATTCTCTGCCACGATAACCGGCTTATGCTTCAGTGTCGTTGGTATTTTCATTTAATTCCCTCCAATATTTCGAGCCGTTTGGCAGTCTGCAAAGCAGCCGGCTGTCTATCAACTCTCTCCTTAAAATAAAATAATCTCCAAAAGTGTGCCAATCGTCTATGATTGCATTGACCTCACTCTCTGTATACTCTTTTCCTATTTCGAATTTGGATGCCAGGTATTTCAAAACCAGCAGCTTATGTGATGCTTTGACAGGGACCAGCTTGATTTTATTCTCTTCTAAAAATCTTGCTATGATCTGTTTTTCAATATCATGCTTATTTGATTCACTGTCAACATTGGTTTTTTCATTGCACATATATAAATCCCCCTTTTGCGTTACCTTCTTTAGTATTGCCGATTTAGCAAGTCTTCAGAACCCCTTAACGTAGTAGTTTACTAATTTAGTAAACTACTACGTTAGTATATTGTTCTTTTTTTGGTTTGTCAATACAAAAAAAATAAAAGCTATGTGAATTTTAAAATGCTCACATAGCCTTTTTATTATAGACTCTAATTGTTGCTGTTTTTTTATCTTATTTAATTAATTTAGAATACAGGAACTACGGAACCCTGATAAGTATCTTCGATGAATTTTCTTGTTTTATCCGAAGTCAGAGCCTTTACCAAAGCCTTGATTTCAGGTTTGTCCTGATCACCGTCATAAACGGCAACGATATTCGCATAAGTCTTTGCTGCAACGGAATTTTTATCTTCTGTTGCCAAAGCGTCAGACATCTTAAAACCCGCTTCCAAAGCATAGTTTCCGTTGATGACCGCTAAATCAACGTCCTGGATGGAACGCGCAACCGCAGCAGCTTCCGCTTCAAAGAATTTAATATGTTTCGGATTATCAACAATATCATTTGGAGTAGCGTTCACGTCAACTCCGTCCTTTATCTTAATGATGCCTTCCTGCTGCAACAGAAGAAGTGCTCGTGCTTCATTCGTAGGATCGTTAGGAACTGCGATCGTCGCACCGTCTGCCAGCTTATTCAGAGAATCTGTTTTACCAGCATAGATTCCCATTGGCTCATAGTGTACAGCTACTGCAGAAACGAGATGGGTACCGTTCTCAGCATTAAAGCTGTCCAGATAAGGTTTATGCTGGAAGTAGTTCGCATCCAGTTCATGACTCTCTACTGCAGTGTTCGGAATCACATAATCGGTGTATTCTGTGATTTGAAGATCAATCCCTTCTTTTGCAAGCATTGGCTTCACAAATTCAAGGATCTCTGCATGTGGTACCGAGGATGCTCCAATCTTAAGAACTGTCTTCGTATCTGTTTTACTTTCTTCCTTCGTGTCTTTCGCGCCGCCGCAGGCCGCCAAAGCGAATACTGTAAGGGCAAGAATTAAAATAAGTGCTATTTTCTTTTTCATATTTAATACATCCTTCCTCATTAGCATTTATTATTAAACCAATTCTATCATAAGAATCTATTTCTATCTATTTTATTTTTTGATTCGTTTATCAATTTTTCGTGAAATCCCGTTTCCGGCCATTTGAATAATCTGTACCAAAATGATCAGGATTATGATCGTAGCAATCATGATGTCAGTCTGGTATCTGTAAAAACCATATCGAATCGCGACATCTCCCAGTCCCCCTGCACCAATCACACCTGCCATTGCAACATAGCCGACTAGTGTGATTAAGGTGATGGATGCTCCTAACATTATGGATGGCAAACTCTCAGGCAGTATCACTTTCCAAACGATCTGCCATGTGGTAGAACCTGCAGACTGTGCAACCTCAACAACACCGGCATCGACCTCCTGAAGGGAGCTTTCCACCATTCTCGCAACAAACGGAGTAGCTGCGATCACTAATGGAAGTACAGCCGCTTTCGGACCAATGGCAATCCCCAAAACCAATCTGGTAAACGGCATCAGCGCCACCATTAATATGATAAACGGTATGGAACGTCCGATATTCACGATCCAACCCACGACCATGTTCAATGTTCTATGGGGCTTTATCCCATGAGGCTGCGTGATCACAAGCAAAACTCCGATCGGAATTCCGAAGATGTAGGCAAACAGGGTTGATGCGGCAGTCATAAATATTGTAATCAGTGTGTTATCCCAAAGTAGGTTTCCGTATTGTGCAAAAAACTCACTCAACCAGCTCACCCCTCTCTAGTAATCTCTTTGTGATCTGCTGCTGCGGATTTGAAATAACATCCTTGGTGTAACCTTCTTCAATAATTCTTGATTGGTCGATGATTGCCACCTTGTTGCAGATTTTTTCAACAACAGCGATTTCATGGGTGATGATGATGATCGTAACCCCAAGCTTATGGTTAATATCTTTCAGCAGTTTTAATATAGAAGTGGTCGTCAGGCTGTCCAGTGCCGATGTCGGTTCATCACATAACAACAGTGTCGGATGGTTGGCAAGTGCCCTGGCAATAGAAACACGCTGCTGCTGGCCGCCCGACAACTGAACAGGATAGGAGCCTGCCTTCGATGTCAGTCCAACCAACTCTAAAAGCTCGTCGACCCGTTCCAGACGTTGTTTTTATCGACTCCCGCTATCTCAAGCGGAAATGCCACATTATCCCGGATGGTTCTCTGCATCAATAGATTGAACCTTTGAAAGACCATTCCTATTTTTCGCCTGAGCTTGAGCAGGTCCTTCCCCTCTAATACGGTAATGTCCTGTCCGTCTATCAGAATCTTCCCTTCGCTGGGCTTTTCCAAAAGATTGATGCACCGGATAAGAGTGCTCTTTCCGGCTCCGCTCATACCAATGATGCCAAAAATGTCGCCATCTTCAATTGTCAGATTGATATCATTTATTGCTACAAAGTCTCCGTTTTCCGTGCTGAAAAACTTCGACAGATTCTTTATTTCAATCATTGTACCGATTTGTTCGCTCCTCTCTTGCCTGTTTAGTTTCAGGCAACGTAATCTGTCGGTGGGCATAACCTTCCATAACAGATACCCATATATTTTAGCTTTCAAGGAGCGAAAAGTCAAGAAATTCGACAAAATGCCTGCTTCCGTTTATCAGAATGCCTGAGAAAGATCCTCCAACAGATCATCGATATGTTCTGTTCCGATTGATAACCTGATCGTATTCGGCTTGATTCCCGCATCCAATAGCTCACGTTCACTCAGCTGTGAGTGCGTCGTGCTTGCAGGGTGGATCACAAGTGATTTCACATCCGCCACATTCGCGAGAAGAGAGAATATCTGCAATCGGTCGATAAATGCTTTCGCTTCTTCAGCTCCGCCTTTGATTTCAAAAGTGAAAACAGATCCTCCTCCATTTGGAAAATATTTATCATATGCGGCTTTTTCAACACCTGAAGTTAGGGAAGGATGGTTCACTCTTTCCACCTTCTCATGGTTCTTTAAGAAGTCGATTACTTTCAAGGTGTTGGAAACATGTCTTTCTACTCTGAGGGATAACGTTTCCAGACCCTGCAGGAAGAGGAATGAATTGAACGGGCTGAGAGTTGCTCCAGTGTCTCTGAGAAGAGTAACTCTTGCCTTGATGATGTATGCAGCCGCTCCTGCCGCTTCCGTAAACTTAACACCGTGATAACTTGGATCCGGTTCAGTCAGATACGGGAACTTCCCGGATGCCGCCCAATCAAACTTGCCTGAATCGACTATCACTCCACCGATGGAGGTACCGTGTCCCCCGATAAACTTGGTCGCGGAATGAACAACTATGTCTGCACCATATTCAAATGGTCTCAGCAAATAAGGCGTTGCGAAGGTATTGTCCACGATCAGAGGGATTCCCGCATTATGTGCGATCTCAGCAACTTTTTCAATATCGATAACGTTAGAATTTGGATTACCCAGACTTTCAATAAATATCAACTTTGTGTTGCCTTGTATGGCCTTTTCAAAAGCATTCTCTTCCTCAGTATCCACAAAGGTGGTTGTAATTCCAAAATCTTTAAGGGTATTGGCAAATAGATTATAGCTTCCGCCGTATATCGTTTTTGCTGAAACGATATGATCTCCGGAATGCGCTATGTTCTGTACTGCATATGTGATAGCAGCTGCACCGGATGCGGTAGCCAGTGCACCGATCCCGCCTTCCAGTGCATTGATACGCTGTTCAAAAACATCGGAAGTCGGATTCATAATTCTTGAATAAATATTACCGCCTTCCGAGAGGCCAAATCTTCCAGCAGCCTGTGCGGAATCTTTAAAAACATATGAGGATGTCTGATAAATCGGTACGGCTCTGGCGTCTGTTGCAGAATCGGGATCTTCCTGGCCTGCATGAAGCTGCAATGTTTCAAATCGTAATGGTTTTCTTTGTTTTTCTGACATGATTTTCATCTCCTTTACAAATAGTATTACTGAATTTTCATCGTTAATACACTTTTTATAGTATTCCTATCAGCATAGTATGATATGATTTTAAATAATACTATACTAAAAAAGATTGATTGTCAAATTATTTTTTTATATCTTTTATAAATTAAGTTTTTCAGTCTATGGAATGATCCTGCTATAAATGATACAATACTGACAAAATCAAAAGAGGCTATTGAATGCAAGGAGAAAGATAATGGAAAAGAAATGTTATAAATGCGGTTCGGCTAATGTAGCGAAAATCGTTCCCGCGGGTGCTGCATGCATTCCTGAAGTCAAGAAAGATATCGTGGAAGGTCGGGCTATCGCTTGTTGCTGCTGTGCCGGCACCGGATCTACCGGATCGTATCGCTGCAAAGATTGTGGATTTGAATGGGATTATTATTTTGAACTCTCGATGCAGGGGAAATAAGTATAGATAACAGAAAACAAGAATAAAAGAGGTTAATAATTTGAAAAAATCCATTGATGATACAAAAGGGGCTGTCTCAAAACAGCCCCTACTTATATTAGATTCTCTGGTTATATGATATACATTGGCGCCGCTTTTTCCTGGTATCGTACAACCAGATCTGCCAGAGTGATATTATCGACAACATTCTCAACTGCTACCTGGATTTTATGCCATACTTCCTGTGTAACGCAGCCCGCTGCTCTGTTGCAGTTACTCTCTTCTCCGTCAAGACAGTCGACCGGAGCAAGGCTTCCCTCCAACAGTCTCAGGATCATACCTACCGTATATTCTGAAGGCGCCTTAGCAAGCATATAACCGCCCTGCGCTCCCCTTACGCTTTTTACATATCCTGCACGATTGAGCTGTGTTATGATCTGCTCCAGATATTTTTCTGAGATATCCTGTCTGGATGCGATGTTTTTGATTGAAATATATTCGCCGGTATTATTGATTGCCAGATCTAGCATTAATCTCAATGCATATCGGCCTTTTGTCGAGATTTTCATATTATCACCCCATTGTTATTAAATGTGCCCTGTATCTTTATGATACATTATTATAACCGAATTATACAATAGGAAAACTATGAATTCAATAATTAGTTGACACTTTTCCAGCACAAAACGTATAATCAGTTTGGAAAGAAAATAACCAAGAACAGTTGATTAAACAGAAAGTATAGTATGAGGTTGACTTATGTCTACGAAAATACATGTTTTAAAAATATTGGAGGAGAGCAAAGGATCCAGCGTTTCAGGCGAGGAGCTTGCAAACCATCTGCAGGTTTCCAGAGCTGCTGTCTGGAAAGCGATCCAGGAGCTCCGAAAAGAAGGATATGCCATTGATGCGATCACCAATCGCGGATACAGTCTGTCTTCAGGCAGTGATGTTCTCTCAGTGCAAGGAATCCTTCCGTATCTGAAGCAAAGTGAAATCGGAGATAAAATCCACGTTTTCAAGGAGTTGGAGTCTACTAATCTGACAGCAAAGAAAATGGCGCTGGACGGTGCAGGGCCCGAAACGATCATAATTGCCGAGACTCAGACCAAAGGCCGGGGCCGCATGGGCCGCAGCTTCTATTCTCCTAATGACAGCGGGATCTATATCAGCTTTATTTTAAAACCTCATTTCAATATCAGCAGATCCGTACTGATCACCACCGCCGCTTCCGTTGCCGTGAGTAAAGCGATTGAGAAGGTCTGCGGTCTTTATTGCCAAATTAAATGGGTCAATGATGTGTACTATAATCATAAAAAAATATGTGGTATCTTGACCGAAGCGGTTACCGACTTCGAAAGCGGTCATATCGAATCCCTTGTCCTGGGAATCGGCATTAATTTCAGCACCTCAAAAACCAGCTTTCCAAATGAAATCCAGGATGTTGCCGGATCGCTGTATGAGGGAAACATTCCCGATAATGTTTCCCGAAACCAGTTGATCGCAGAAGTCATCAACCAGGTACTGGATATCAATGAAACGCTCGAGTCTAGATCGTTCATACCGCAATATAAGGCGCGCTCCTTTGTCCTCGGACAGGAAATTAAAGTGTTTCAGGCCGGAGCATCCCCAGCAGACCGGGATTCACATGATGTACCGATTGCAAAAGCCATCGACATCGATGAAGACGGAGGGCTCGTGGTACAGTATCAGGACGGTTCTGTGGCAACACTTAATTCCGGTGAAATCAGTATCCGGTTAAAATAATATAAGGGGCTGTCTCAGAATAGATTTCATTTCAATGAAAATGAAAATAGGTAATATGAGCAGAATAATGCGAATATTACCTATGTCAATTTTAACTATTATGGTCCGATTCGTGGACCTTCTTTTTATTTCCGATCTTTAAGCTGCGTTCCTCCAATATTTCATTAATCTCATCTAGTTTGATCCCTTCATTGACCATTAGTACGGTCAAGTGATAGAGCAGATCACAGATTTCGTTTTTTGTATCCCACAGAGCCAAAGTTTTCTCTTCATCCGAGGAGGCGTTTGAAGCATTTTTTGCTGCAATGATAGTTTCACTGCATTCCTCGCCACATTTTTTCAGGATTTTATCCAATCCTTTTTCAAAGAGGTAGCAGGTATACGAATTCTCAGAATAATTCTGCTTTCTATCCAAAACGACTTGGTAAAGCTCCTGCAGTGCACCGGAATTCGATTGAACCGGCTCTGTCCGGATCAAATCTTCGTTGGATTTAGTTTCAGGAGATAGAGCGAAAGCACCTTCCTGATAAAAACAGCTTTTATTTCCGGTATGGCAAGCAGGTCCGGTTTGCTCAACGATAACCAGTAAGGTGTCATCATCACAATCAGGAGTGATGTTCACTACCTTCTGAACATGGCCTGAGGTTGCTCCCTTATTCCAAAGCTCATTCCGGGATCTGCTGAAAAACCAGGTGTATCCCGTTTCCATAGTCTTTCTGAGACTTTCTTCATTCATATATGCAAGCATCAGCACCTTGTTTGTGCCCTTTTCCTGGATGATTGCAGGAATCAAAGGGGACTTTAGTAAATACTTCTTAAAATCCATACTGTTTTCACCTTCTATAATATCCTGGCAGGCAAATCATTCTCAGGTAGTTCTTGTTTGACCTGACTGACCGTAGTTCTCGTAATGG
>Ga0183099_1000542_pt1 | contig 26918 bp, 21 predicted proteins | sample Biomet1_FD_127788 | JGI IMG/M metagenome (GOLD analysis project Ga0183099, IMG submission 127788) | Microbial communities from bioreactor (seeded with anoxic lake sediment) at LBNL, California, USA - Biofuel metagenome 1 | ecosystem: Engineered > Bioreactor > Anaerobic > Unclassified ...
ACCGCCGTACACGACGGATGCAGACGGGGCGCGGATTGCCGAGGTTTTCGGCACACTGCCGCTGTTGACGGGTGGCTCAGGACTGCTGGAGCATCTGGGGAGACGGGATGTAGTCAGCGATCAGCGGAGGGAACCGCTTCCTGCCGTGCAAAAAGACGGTCACCCGCGGCTGTTGCTGGCCGGCAGCTGTTCTGCCATGACGATAAAGCAGGTCCAGACCTATTTGTGTCACGGAGGAAAGGCCGTCCGTATTGTTCCGGAGCAGCTTTTGTCCGGAGCGCAGACCGAGACGGACCTGTGCAGGCAGATCAGAGAAACACAGGAGGACCTGCTGGTGTATTCTACTGCTGATGCCGATCAGGTAAAACAGGCCCAGAACGCAGCAGGAGCAGAAAACGTTTCCAAGCTGTTGGAGACGCTGATGGGAAAACTGGCTGTCTGCGGGCGCGATTGTGGAATAACCAGAATGATTGTTGCAGGCGGTGAAACCTCCGGCGCTGTTGCCCAAGCACTTAATCTGAACGCATACTGGATCGGCAGAAATGCTGCGCCCGGTGCACCGGAGTTGTGGCCTGTCGATCATCATGGCCCGTGCCTAATTTTAAAATCTGGAAACTTCGGAGCGGAAAGCTTCTTTCTGACAGCCATGCTACCTGAATCAATGTAAATGCACGCTGTACAGGAGGGACTCAGCAATGGAAAAGAGGAGAATAATGAAAGAAAAAATAGCTGTTTATGGGGGGGGTACCATCGGCGCCTGTGAGGCGACCCTGACCTCCGGGAATGGATATCCAACAGTCGTCATCGGGCACTCGCAGAAAGGGCTTGCCCGCTGCCGCCAGACCATGGAGCAGAACTGGGACGATTTAATTGCCGAGGGTCTGGCTGAACCCGCCAACAAAGAGGCAGCCATGGGGCTGGTAACCATAACCGATGACTTGCAGGCGCTTAAAGGAGCGGAAATTGTTTTTGAAGCGGTGGCGGAAGACATTGCAGTGAAAGAGTCCGTCTACGCGCAAATCACAGATATTTGTGGCCCGGATGCCGTTGTTGCTTCCACAACATCTTCCATTGATCTGGAAATTCTGACGCAGCATATTGCAAACCCGGGCAGACTTCTGATTGCCCATCCGTTCCAGCCTGTACATATGCTGCCTCTGGTGGAAGTGGTTCGCCATGAGGGAACTGCCGAAACTGCCGTACAAAAGGTTTGTACTTTGCTGAAGTATTTGAACCGACAGGTCGTTATTTTGAATCGCAGTGTGCCGGGTTTTCTTGTAAATCGATTCGCACAGGCCCTGTTTCGTGAGTCCATATATTTAATTGAACAGGGCGTGACCACCGCAGAAGATATTGACAGAGCAATGAAATATGCCGTGGGTATGCGCTATGCCTCTATCGGACTTTTGGAGTACTATGACGCCGTCGGCTTTGGGTTGGAGCAGGCCATTGCACGCAACGTATACCCCGACCTGTGCGATACCAAGGAGATCCAGAAAACGACACTCGATGGAATTACTGAGGGCCATACCGGACAGAAGGCAGGAAAGGGACTTTACGACTGGTCGGTAAAGGATCAGGACGATTTTCGCCGGCGCAAGCAGCAGCCCTATTTTGAGGGTATCAGGCTTTGGAATATGCCTAAATAATTTTTTGGTTGGTTGATTGTAAAATTAAGTTGAACACTTAGACGGAAAAATCCATAGTGACTTTCCTTCGTGGTAGAATGAAGTTCCAACGTAACCGCTTAATAATCGCACGGCTGGAAGCTGTGCCTTTCATGAGAGATAATGTAGTAGCTTACAAAAACTGAGATTGCAGTTTTTGTAAGCTTCTGCACTTTTCAAAAAGGTATACGATGAACTAAACGAAGATCAAAAACGCCTTGCCATCAGAAACAAAATGATAGCTCACAATAAATTGCTGGCTGAAGCAGCACAAATGGCCGGAGTAGTTGATCCGAGAGACTATGAGATTTTCCAATGCAAAGGATATCATGAATTGTATGGTGGGTTTGGAGCGAAAGAATGGAGAAGTCAAGATGATATCCCTCCATCTCTAATTCCCGTACAGTGCCCATTCTCTGACCACTTTTTTAACCACAAAAGGTTCATCAAAAGAATAGGCTCTTCGGTAGTTTGTGTGGGTAATAAAAACTGAATAAAGCCTTGGTAGCAAAGGAAATGATGCTATGATTTTATTAACAAAAATGTAATCAGGAAAGCAGGGCTTCCCAATGCGTACCAAAGGCCTCATTCAGCCATTAGTCGGCGCCGAAAAAATCATCGTCAGGGACATTTTCACGGAGGCCGAGACCAATGCAATCGTGATTGTGGCACGCCATCCCAAAAGAGAGCAGTGCCGATGCGGGATTTGTGGGCGCAAGGCCAAGTACTATGACAGAGCGCGCAAAACGCGGCGATGGCGATGCAATGACCTTGGATCTGCCCAAGTATATGTCGAGGCCCAATTGCCTCGCGTAAGCTGCAAGAAGCACAGTATCGTCACGTCTGCCGTTCCGTGGGCCCGGCACAGATCCCGGTTCTGCAAGAGCTTTGAGGAAACCGTGGCGTGGTTGTCTGTCCATGCGTCCAAAACAGTCGTTTCGGAACTCATGCGAATTGAATGGCACACGGTGGGTGACCTCTGCGGCAGGGTCTACAAAGAGCTGGAAGCCACGGCTGCATCTCGCTTTGACGGGCTGGTAAACATCGGCATTGACGAAACCAGTTACAAGAAGGGCTACAAGTACATGACTGTCGTTGTTAACCACGACACGGCTTCCGTCGTCTGGTGCAGCAAAGGGTACGGGAAAGAAGTCCTCTCCCTATTCTTTGAGCAGTTAAGCCCGGAACAACGGGCCTCCATCCGGTGCGTCAGCGCGGACGGAGCACGGTGGATCGCGTCCTGTGTCGAGGAATACTGCCCCAACGCGGAGCGCTGCGTCGATCCGTTCCATGTCGTTTCGTGGGCTACAGAGGCTTTGGACAAGGTGCGCCGCCAAGCGTGGGCGGAGGCTCACGAAACGGCCCAATCCGCACCCAAGCGTGGGCGGGGTCGCCCTACCAAGGAAGAGGAAGCGACTCCCCAAAAGAGACTGGCCAAGGGCATCAAAAATCTCCGCTACTCGCTGCTGAAGAACCCAGAACATCTCTCCGAGAACCAGCAAGCCCAGCTTGACTTCCTAATGATTATGATACAACGCAAGCCACCGTCGCGTCATTCTATGACTCTCTTTATAAAGATGATCCGGGCTTTGCACAGTTTGCTGATTGGGTTCTCAATCATTATAAGTCAGATTATGCATTGTAGACTTTCGTATATTCCTTTTGCGCAGGCGTGGCAGAAGCACCCCCCCTGTGCTTCTTTTTATGCGCACCACCTTGCGGAAGGTACGGCCTATTCAAATCAGTTTCGCCGGTTCTCCCACTCTATCCGTGCTATCAATTGCGCTAATCCCAGCTATTCGCTTAGTTTGACCTCACCGCATGTGCTCCGCAAATACCTGTACTTCTCTTTTGAGCCAGGAGTTGGAGAAAGCGTCCCTGTTACTGCTGCACAATTTTAAGTTCCGGCTTTCTCCTTTTGCCTGACTATATATTATAAAAATGAAGCACGCAGGGCATTTTGCTCTGCGTGCTATCTTTATGATGAGGTGACTCTCATGCGCGTTTTATTGATTGAACCGGAACTTCCGCCCCGCGAGGTAGAAATCCCCGGCACGCTGGAATCCATGCAGGCTTTGGTTGGCGGAACCATTCAGGCAGTCTTTCCCTTTGAAGACCCTATTGCCCTGATTTGTAATGATGACGGTAAGCTGCTGAATCTGCCACTGAACCGCGCCCTGCGAAACCCAGACAACGGGGAAATCTATGATGTAGTCGCCGGCACCTTCTTTCTATGCGGAGCGCCGCCGGACGCAGAGGATTTCACCGACCTTACCACAGATCAGTTAACTACCTACAAAACCAAATTCCACAATCCCGAGCAATTTATCCTTCTCAACGGGCATCTGCTGGCGTTCCCCACGGATAATTGCCATGATTGACAATTTGTTCTATGGAAACGTGAACCCCTATGAGCGTCCCATCATAGATGACCCCGAGCTTCAATCTGCCATGAAAATCCTCGCGGATTTGGAGGAAAAGCTGTGCAAGGAAATCGATAAAGCGCAATTAGACGCTTTGTCCAATGCCTACGCCACACTGAATGAGCAATCCATGCTCTGGGCCTTTCGGGACGGCTTTCGGGTGGGCTTTGGCATCTCCGAGGATCTGTACCGACAAAAGGCTTAATCTGAATTAGCGAAGTAATCAACCTATATATTATAACCGTGAGGCCCCAGGACAGCATCCTGGGGCCATTTTCTATACTTTTGGAGGAATTATAAATGGCTAAGACTTTTACCTGCGACCACTGCGGCCATGAGTTGACCGCAGACCGTCAAATTGAGTTTGACGGACAGACGCTGTGCGAGGACTGTTTCGAGGAGCTGACTACCACCTGTGACCGCTGCGGGGACCGCATCTGGCGGGACAACAGCACGGGCGATTCAGACACCGTGCTGTGTGAAGATTGCTTTGACGAGTATTATCACCACTGCGCTGACTGCGGGCGGCTCATTCACAATGATGATACTTATTACGCGGACGACGACAGCGAGGAACCCTACTGCTGCAACTGCATCGACAGCCACCGCGGCGGTATCCAGTCGTACTACTACAAGCCCGCTCCTATCTTCCACGGTGACGGCTCCCGCTATTTGGGCGTCGAGCTGGAGATCGACGACGGGGGCGAATATGGCTCCACGGCGGAAAAGTTGATGGCGATTGGCAACCGGGATGCGGAAAACATCTACATTAAGCACGACGGTTCTTTAAATGAGGGCATGGAGATTGTCACCCATCCCATGACGCTGGCATACCACCGCGAACAGATGCCATGGCAGGAGATCGCGCAAAAGGCGCTGGAACTCGGCTACTATAGCCACCGGGCGGAAACCTGCGGCCTACATGTCCACGTCAACCGCAACAGCTTTGGTGAAACCGAAGAGGAGCAGGAGGAGGCCATTGCCCGTATTTTATTCTTTGTGGAAAACCACTGGAATGAGCTGCTGCGGTTTTCTCGCCGGACAAAACGCCAGTTGGAAAAGTGGGCCTCCCGCTATGGGCGGAAGGACAACCCCAAGGAGGTGCTGGACTCCGCCAAAAAGTCCTGCGCGGGTCGGTACACCTGCGTAAACCTAACCAACTATGACACCATCGAGTTCCGTATCTTCCGGGGAACCCTGAAAACCAATACGTTAATCGCTACGCTGGAGCTCGTCGAGGAGCTTTGCAGCGTGGCGGTTTCTCTTCCTGACGAGGGCATGGCGGAGCTGACGTGGTCGGAGTTCGTCTCCAGGCTGCCGTCGGACAAGTACCCCGAGCTTATTCAGTATCTGAAAGAGCGGCGGCTGTATGTGAACGAGCCGGTAAACGCTGCGGAGGAGGACTAAAAATGTGTTGCTTGTTTGGAATGGTTGATTACGGACACACCCTGTCTGCAAAGCGTAAGGGCCAGATCTTAACCGTCCTGGCAACTGAATGTGAAGCGAGAGGAACTGACGCCACCGGCATTGCCTACAATTCCCGCGGAAGGCTCCGCATCTACAAAAAGCCTGTTCCGGCCCATCAGCTGCGCATCCTCGTCCCGCCGGACGCGTCGGTGATCACAGGACACACCCGCATGACTACGCAGGGAAACGCCAAGCAGAACTACAACAACCATCCGTTTCGCGGCGTGGCCGGACAGCTGCCCTTCGCGCTGGCTCACAACGGCATTCTGCGCAACGATGATCTTCTCAAGCGGCAATTCAAGCTCCCTCACAGCAAGATTCAGACGGATTCCTATGTTGCCGCGCAGCTGCTGGAAAAGAAAGGCCAGCTGAATTTCGACACGCTGCGGTTTATGGCAGAGCAGTTGGAGGGCTCGTTTGCCATGACGATACTGGACGGGGCGGACAACCTCTGGATTGTAAAGGGAGATAACCCTCTGTGCCTGCTGGATTTTCCTCGGCTTGGCATCTACCTCTACGCCTCCACGGAGGAAATTCTCCGCCGCGCGCTGGATAAACTCTGGCTGCGGCGGGAGAAACAGGTTCGTGTTTCGACGGACTGCGGCGAGCTTCTGCGGCTATCCCAGGACGGGACAATCTCCCGTAGCACGTTTGACGACAAGAATCTGTTTCTGCCATGGTACAGCAGCTTCTATGATGCCGCCCCATTTCCCAAACGAGCCGGGAGCGGAGGTTCGTGGGCTGTTTCTCCGTGGGATGCGGAGTATCTGGAGGAGATTAAGGACGTGGCCTCCGCCTTCGGCTATGCGCCGGAGGTCATCGACTCTCTGGCTCGGCAGGGCTTTACCCCAGAGGAGCTGGAGGAATTTCTTTACTGCGGAGAATGTTAAGAAGTACAGGCGGGAAGCTGTTCGCCGCGCTTTCAGGACTGACGGCATAGGATAACTCAGTTAAATTTCGGGCAGGTATCATCAAAAAAATGATACCTGCCCGATCGTTTACAATGTTTTCAAAAAGGCGCCCAGCGCCGCCTGCTGCTCCTGGGTCAGCTCCGAAACGAGAGCAGTCAATTCACTCCGAACCTCGCTGCCGGTGTAGGAAAAAAAGTCCTGCAAACTCACGTCCAGCACCTTGCACAGATACTCCAAATTCACCACGGTGATGCCCTTTTCGCCCAGCTCCACAGCGCGCACAAAGCTCTGAGAAAGACCGGATTCGTTTGCAAGCTTATTGGTCGTGTACCCGCGCTGCTCACGGAGCTGTGTGATGCGTTCTCCAACTGTCATAAGTCAACCACCTATCTCTTTTGAAATAGGTTAGCAAAATACAAAAAATTTATTTACATTTATAAAGATGAGTTTTATATTTAAAATTATATAATATGAAATGGAGGGTAGGTACGTGATCGTTTTCCGCGATCGGTACCGGATGAATGGAACTGTCGATCATGCAAAGGGGCTTTTCACCCAGCAAAGAGCGCGTCGCGTATAACAGCTGTCGCAAGGAATTTTCCAATCTGGCCAATCAGGCGGTATCCCGGTTTACAGCGCTTTATCAGAGCAACGCCTCCTTGGAGGATGTCATTCAAAACGCCCCGGGACAATTTCAGGAAGCGCTACAGCCGGTGCTGGAGCGCTGCGTGGCAATTCTCTTGGAACACGATGTCCTCACCGTGGACACACAGCTTCTGCTGGATACATACGGCGAACAGATAGATGCGTGGTCGCCCTGCTATATGAAAATTCGTGACCAATATGCAGAAATTGTGCTGAATGAGGAGGACTTGGACCAGTATCGCCAGGAACGCCGCCAGAACCGCGGCAGAGTAATCGGCGGGGGATTTGGCTTTTCCGGAGCGGTCAAAGGTATGGCAACGGCGGGAGCCATGAATATGGCGCTGGGTGCAGGCCACATGCTGATCAACGGCTTGGGGAAAATTACGTCCAGCATCGCGGCCAGCTCTAAAAAATCAAAGGTCTTTCGGGACCCGGATACGCTTGCCACCTTGCAGCAGGGCGTCGGCGATACCGCGTTCAAGTGCCACTATGCCCTCATTGCGGCGCTAAAACAGTTCTGTCGGGACGCTACGGCATACAATGGGGCGGTGACACCCGAGGCGGGCCGAGCCGCAGCCGCCATGGTACAGAACGCGCAAAAGGTTACCGACCCCCAGCGGGCGCTGGACATACTCATGCAGGCGTTGGAGCTGGATCCCTATCTCTCTCAGTGGTACCTTTATATGCTGGAGCGCTTTGGCGATGCGGATGGAAATTTAGAGCGGGTCGCGGACTACTTTGGAGTGAAAGCCATTCGCGCCAGGAAAGAAGAACAACTGCATAGCTTTGCCGCTTCCCTTTCGCTGGAGACGGAGGAGCAGGCCGTTCAGGCTCAGCGTCAGGTCCAGGAGTACAGCCGGCAGCTGGGCCTCTGCGATGAGACGGAGGACATGCGCCACATTGACGATGTGGTGGCGCAGTTTGACCAGGCGTACCGCACAGTGGACGAGCTGGAATTTAACACCCGGGCAGAGGCGGACAGGGCGCGGGCGGAGCTGGATAAAATTTTCCCAATTTTGAAGCAGGTCAATTTTGATAATCTGGCGTCGGTGCAGTCCGGCCACAGGGCACTGTCCGGGTACCAGACGGAAATAGGCGTGAAGTATCAGCGGATTCTGCGGGACAGGGAGCGTGAATTAATTGATCAAATGCGGTCGGTGGACCCGTTGTTGCCCAACGTCGCCCCAATTCTATGCGCGGATGTAGACGAGGCCGCGAAAATGCGGCAGGAGACAGAGCACCTGCACCGCCATCTATTGGACTGTCAAGGTGCGGGAGATAAGATGGAGTCTCAGCTGCTGGCGTTTCAGCACGAGTTGAAGCAGGCGGATAATCCGACCCAGCAGGTTTATCTGACGGAGGTGCAGCAGGAGCTGTCCAAGATCGATCTGTCCTGCCGTACGGCGCTAGGCAGAGAGTATCCCTCCAGAGACGCAGCAGCGACGGCTCTGAATGCATACGATGAGATTCGAGCAGGCTTTGTGGCGGGTGAACCCCGCAGACACGCGGACGAACTTCGGAATCGGATCGAGCAGGGTGATTTTCCAGACGAGGTTAAGCAGGAGCTGAATGACGAGCTGTTCCAATACGAGAATGCCAAAGAGTTAAAAACCGCAAAAACCTTCTCGACATTCAGCAGCATTGTTTTACTCGCCGTTATCATAGGAAGTTTCTTCTTCACGATTGCCGCCACACCGGAATTTGTCCAGAAGGACGTAGTAGTTCTGCACACATCGCTTTTGGTGCAGGGGCGTCAGGTTGTACCCGAACTGAGCTTTGTGGATGGCCTGATAAACGGTCTGGTGGTGTTTGGGCGGAGCATCGGGGAGATGTTTACTGTGGGATTTCACGAGTATAAGGCCGGTTTCGATCACGGCTTAGTCGGCAATGTTCTCTGGGGCTTCATCGGGTTCTTCTGGCAGCTGTGCAAACAGATGATCGTTGTTATTCCCAAATATCTGGTCTCACTGGTGCTGACCTGTGCACAGCACGGAAGCATCGGATATTACGTGGGCTATGTGATCGGCAGCGCCATCCCGCTCTCCGTCTCCCAACTGAGCTTTAACGAGGAGGATTCGGAGGGAAATGTAAAGCGCATCAAAAACTGGACTTTCGGCAAGGTTCTGCGCACCGTCCTGATTGTGCTGGCGGTGGCGGCAGTGGCAGTTTACTTTCTTGTCAACGGCGGCTGATTTAAAAGGTCACCACATTGGGCAGGCAAAGTGGAACAATCTTAGATTTGGCAGCCGCAGCGGGGCAGGTTTGGATCCTGATGATTCCTCACAAAAAGCAGTTGCTTACATTATATGTATAACCCCGCAGAGCTTTTCAACGGCTCTGCGGGTTACTTTATTCTCTTTGCATATCCGGAGCGGTTTCTCAGCATAAATGAGAAATCATCGCGGTGCCGGCCAAGAAGGTGTTAGGCGTTCTGAAAATTTATTTTACGAAAAGTTGTGCCCCTGGCAACATTGACAGCCGCCAGGATTCCCGCATTCGCCCGCTGATGCAGAGGCTGTCCGACGCCGAGGGCGACCTGCGAGCAACGCCGGATGACGCCGGCAGAGAAAAACCGTGCGCTTTCGCCAACGCTAACATGGATTTGAACCGGCTAATAATGAAGCTGTCGTTTTATATGGATTATTTTGACTGCCAAGAACACTGAGATTGCGGTCAAGAGGCTTCATAGCGCAACACCTCATCCTCTTGGATATGAAATGAATCGCAAGGTAGAACTCCACGCGCAATAAGTTACGATGGCGTTCACTTGGAGCATCCCGTCATTCTTTCGTCAATTACCTCCTTAACGAGGGGCTTTATCAGCTCTAATCCGACAAACAGCCGCCATTGCTCATTCACATCCGAAAGCGTTTCCAGACAGTCCGTCAATGCCGCAAGGATCCGCGAAAACAGGAACTCAAAACAGGCATAGCGAACCACGGATGAAGCCAGTTCGGGTCGTTCCTCATACTTCTGCAGGATCACGCTTACCTTCGCAATCAACCGATTCACAAATTCAACGGCATATTCCGCTCCATTGGAATCTTCTTTCAAATTGCCGAACTTCCACATGTCGGGGCAAAAGATGAATGTTCCCAACTGTCTGCACAGTGCCTGATCCGACGCAAGTTTCTCTTGATCCTCGTCTGACGGGTTATCCGGCAGTTCCCTGTACGGACTTATGTTATTCAGTTCTCTTGTAAGCGTCTCACGGAGGTCTGAAGTTGTTTTATTCTTCAACTGTATTTCCGGCAAATCCAGAAGTTGTTCCAGCCAGGTCTCATCCAAGGACAACTCCATCTCCTCATCCAGAAACAAAGTGTCCAATAAAATTGGCAGGGTTAACCCGGAAAAACGCTGGCAGCGGTTGAGATCTTGAAAATAACGGTTGCGGCCATAAAGGCAAAACACGAGCCAATTGGTATTTACCTGATTCATATTTTCAAATTCTACAAGCAGAGACTTTCTCTTCTCTTGGCGATAGGCCAGCGCTGTAAGATCCTGCATAACGGAAATGATCGACTGACTGTCGCATTCGGAAAAAGGCTGGTCTTCCCCTCTGGGTTTACTTTGATGACGGTTATACAGTCGATTGAGGGTTTCATACTGGGAGATATCAATCTTGCTGAAGTCGGGCGCTGCATCTGTGTTTGACTGCTGGGCACTTCGAATGGAGCGGAGCAGTTCGGCAAACAGTTTTGTGCAGACAAAGGGGAACAGAAAGTTCACCTTTGCATTGCTTTTCGCCTGCAAAATAAGATCGTCAACAAATGAGGACATGTCATCGGTCATTTGAAGCTGGCTCTTTCGGATATGTCGCACGAAAATTTCTTTTGCTTGTCTGGCTTCGTCCTTTGTCATACAGAGCCACTTTGTTTTTTGAAATGAGTACACATCATAGATTGGCAGCGTTGTCCGTTGGACCTTGACGTTGGATGCGTATCGGTTGATCGGTGGGTATACGTCATTCAATGTCCATACCGCATTACCGGTTTCCGAAAGGACATCGCTCAGCAAACTCGAAATTCTCATGGGGTTATACCTGACATCTGCTGATGCGCCCTGTGAAAACAGGCAGAGCAGATACATGGTAGACTTCAGAAATGCTACCTGTACGCGAGGATTTACTACCAGGTTCTTTTCCGGGATATGCAAAAACGTCCAGTATGCTTTCTCCCACGAATGAAGGGCTGCATAAGGGTCCTGCCAGAGCTTCTCCATGTCCCACCATAACAGTGTCCCTTCCTCCGTTTGCGCATCGCGCAAATCGCGTTTCAGCCGCTCAAATTCCTCTATGCCTTTTTCACAGAAATTATTTTGCATAATATCCAAACTATTATGGTCCAAGCGCAGAAACAAATCTCTGTAAGATGGATTCGTTCTCTCATCGTCGACTGATCTTCTGACGTTATCTTGCATAAAATCGCTGCCAAATATTACAGATCCAATCAGATACTCCTGCAGCGACACAAACTGATTCAGGATCGTTTCTTCGATCTTTGATATTCCTAGCCGCTGCGGCATGCGATTTGGGTCGTATGCCGGCTGAAAAATATTTGCGTCCATCATTGCCCTCCAAGCCGTTTTTTACAAAAAATATGCTTTCATTACCCAAAAATGCGAAAATGTGATCTGACTTTCGTGCCTGACTTCTCTGCCTCCCAGTTTTATAATGATCCTATGAATTGCATCGATGCCTTTCATGGCACGGGACATTTACGATGCCCCCTGCACCTTGAAAAACCACGTTGTCGCAGCAGCCAGCTGTGCTGACCTGAATATTAGGAGGAAGTCAATGAAACAAGAAACACGCTTGACCGGTTATTCCGTGGACGACTTAGCCAAGAGCATTTGGCGTACAATTTCTGTCGGCCTGGAAGATCAGCCACAGCGAATTCTGCACGTCAAATCGCCCCGGAAGGCGCTGAAAAACATACGCAAGACCTTGAACGGCACACAGGACTGGTCTGTGAAAGGTACCGTAGTACATAACGGTGGCGGGAAATACGTGAACGGCATCGCTTCCTGGGGAAAACAAATTCGGGTACAAACGTATGGCCGCACCTTTGCTTTTCGTATCCTTCATCTGGATCAATCTGATGGTCGGTTGGTCTACTCTATTCCGCTTGACCGTCCAACGCCTCTGAAAAAATTACCGGAACTCTGCGCATCCGTTGACGATGTGAGATTGTATTTCGACATGGCTGATGCGACTGCGATAACGACCAATGACGAACCACTCACAATACTAATGAAACACCCCCTGAAAGAAACTGTCAAGACCCAAGCACGGCCGTGGGTAGCTGTGAAACTAAACTCCAGCGAATTAGAAGCGCTATTCACGGCCTGCCCAACCTTAATTTCTGTGGTTGCGGCCGCTGTAGATATTCAGCTTCGGGCGATAAGGAATCTCGCGGATGTACCACTGGGCCTCTACAACATGGTCTGCTCGCCGAAAAATGAACTGGCCGAGCCATGGCTTTGGAGTGTCCTCCAGTCAGTAACATTCACCACAAGTCCGCAGGGTGGCATATTGGGCCCGATCCTCATTTCCGATACCGGAGAGAGCGCAATCACGGCCTGGAAAAAATGTTGGGGGCGCCTTACGGTCATGCGGACGAGTTCATCCACCGCCAACCTTTTGGCAGAAGCCCTGCAGGAGCATAGGCGCCAGTTGAAATGTCACTGGTCTGCTCAACCACCATTTGTGATCCCGCCAATGACACTCACAGCATCCGTCCTCTGCCGTCCTGAGGCGCTCGACATCGTCATCGATTCGTCATCCCCACCCCTCACGCCGGATCAGCAGGATCTCCTGCGAGCAGCGGTGAGTACACTGCTCGCAAATCAGAGCTTTGCTAAGGAGGTAGTTGCAAAGTGGTGCAAGATAATGGCACACCCGACCGCATATCGCCTTGATGGTTTCGCGATCTGGCAGAAGACGATTGCCGCCGGAATATTTACGAGATGGTTCCCCGACCGACCGGAACTCATGCGGTTTTTCAATGAGACGAATCAACGGGCAGAAGATGCTGCAAACAAACGGCGCTCTTCTCTTCATGCAGCATTTTCAGCGCTGGTTGACATCGACGGCTACGCAGATCAGATCTGTGAAAAACCGCAGACGGTTACTGAGGCGAAATCTCTGCTGGCTGATCGTGCGTTTGCCTTCTGGTTTACACCGGAGAAGGGACGCGATCGAGGCGTCAGGCTACTTGTATTTAACGTGGAGTCGCTTGCCCGATTTATTCAGCAAAAAGCCGGATGTAATACATGCCTGTATATGGCGTTTCTGGACGGATGTGAATGCGCGGAAATCCTCCGCAGCAAGAACGACTCTATTACCCTGGGTAGGGCAACCTTCAACGGGGTGTCGTTCTACAGAGACAAACTTAAAATGATGAAAAATTAGGCAAGTTTTTAAGTTTTCAAGTTTTAAGCACACAAAAGAAAATAAAAGAAGGATGATCATAAATGATAGATGATCTGAACATGAATATTCTGCAAAAACTGGGAATCAAAAAACTGCGTCCGTGGCAGGAGTCGGTCCTGCCCGCGGCAGTACGCGGTGACGATGTTTTCGTCATGGTCAGCACAGGTGGGGGCAAATCGATGATCCCTCAATACCTGTCAGCTGTTGACGGCGACGGAATGCTGACCCTGAACCTGTCACCGAATCGGGCGCTTCAAAAAGACCAGCTGGAAAATCTCAAGGGCAGTGGGATAAAAGCTGCGCTCCTGAACTCGGATCTTAGTGCCGTAGAGCGCAGTACCCTGCTGAAAAATCTAAGGGCCTACAGAATGCTTTACTGTGCGCCGGAACAACTGCTCAAAGAGGATCTTCTGGAGGCGTTGGAACGCGTGACCGTGGCACGGGTAGTTGTGGATGAAGTCCATGTCCTGACGGAAGTCAAACATCAGTTCCGACCTGCCTACGGGAAAATCGGGGAGTTTATTCGCTCCTGTTCCCCACGGCCGCAGGTGATTGCCCTGACAGCAACGGCAACGCCCACGGCCCGCAAAGAAATCAAATCAGACCTGAGCATGCGGGCAGATACGGCCACGTTTGTGTATCCGATTCGCCGCGACAACCTGAAAATTCAAGCCAAGCACATTAAATCCAGTGCAAAGTCCGGTAAGAATGCTGCCGGAACCATGTTGCGTGAGGTGGAATCCATTCTGAAAAAATGGAATGGGAAGGGGACTGTCATCATCTACGCAACGACGGTCAAACAGGTGAACCAGGCGAAAAAACACCTAAGCGGACGGGGCTATCAAGTTAAAAAGATCACGGGAAAGATGACCGCGAAGAAGCGCCGCAAAAGTCAGGATGCGTTCATCCACAATGAATGCCGTATTATTGTGGCCACCAACGCATTCGGTCTTGGCATCAACAAAGCCGATGTGCGGTTGGTTGTACATATGGGGCTGCCGCTGACTATTGAAGGATATGTTCAAGAGATCGGCCGCGCCGGTCGAGACGGCAAAGAGAGCAATTGCATCCTGCTTTACACGGACGGGGACTACCAGCGGAATAAACGAATTCTGCAATCAGGTGGAGAAGAAAGCTTTTCGTGGTTCAAAAAGGGGCTGGAGGCTATGCGTAAATTTTCCAAAAATAGAAACAAGTGTGCGTGGCAGCAACTCGAAAAATATTTTGGTGAGAAGCCTCACGCTAAATGTGGAAACTGTGCGAATTGCATTGTGAAGAAGTTTCACCGTTAACAGTATGGACCATGAAAAGGAGGACTACATCATGACTCTTTGTGAAAACGAACGTGTACTGTACACTATCAAGGAAGTCTCAGTATTGCTACATATTAATACTGGCTTCGTGTACCAGCTTGTCAACGCGGGACTGCTCCCAGCATTGAAGCTTGGGTCGCTGAAGGTCCGCAAGACCGCAATTGAAGACTTTCTTGCGAAGTACGAAGGCTACGACTTGAGCGAACTGGACAATATCCGGCTACTAAATTCGGCGAGTTGATCAAAACATGGGGACCGGCTCGAATGCCGGTCCCCTCGCTATTCAAAGAAAGGACTACAGCTATGGCCAATGTTACTGCCCGTAAACGTACTGACACCTGGGAATACCGGTTTGAATTGGCTTCCGTTGCGGGGAAACGGAAGCAGGTATCGAAATCCGGGTTTCGAACAAAAAAGGATGCTCTTGAAGCAGGCGCAAAGGCGTTTGCAGAATATAATCAGGCCGGAGAGTATTTTGTACCATCCGAGATCAGCTTTTCGGACTATCTGAATATCTGGCTCGACGAATACTGTTCGATTAATGTCAAGGCGAGCACCGTCGAAGCATACAAGAAAAAAATTGAGGCGTATATTTGCCCGGAACTAGGTGCATACCGCCTGAAAGCCTTGACGCCTTCAGTGTTGCAGAGCTTTCTCAACAAAAAATTCAATCAGGGATTTTCTAGAAATACACTCGTTGTTCTGAAATCCATGTTGAGTGGATCACTGGGATATGCTGTAGAACCGTTACGGTACATTCAGTATAATCCGGCATCTATGATTAAATTGCCTCTATCACGGGCTAGAGGTGTAGTGCCAACCCGAAAGAAAGAGAGGCGCCCGGTGACAGCAGAAGAATGGACGCAAATCATGGAGCGTTTTCCAGAAGGACACCCGGCGCATATTCCTTTGCTGTTGGCCTACCGCTGCGGATTCCGTTTGGGCGAGGTATTCGGTCTCATGTGGTCAGATGTAAACTTCGATCAGGAGACTATCACGGTCAATCGCCAGATTCAAATAAGTGAGACCACAAAAAAATGGACATTTACCGCCCCTAAATATGATTCCTACCGAACGATCACGGTAGACCACAACACCTTGAATGTTCTTCGCTGTGAGCGTGGTAAGCAAATTCGTGCCCGTGCTTATTATGATGAGTATTATGTCATTAACACGGTGCAGGACGCGGTGGAAGGCATTCATATGGATAGCGGCAGTTTGGAAGTTGGCGGACCGGGGGTTCCCGTATCGATGATTATGGTTCGGGAAGATGGCAGTTATATTCAGCCGCGAACTATGCAGCATGTTGCCAGAGTGATCCACGGCACATATAAGGAAGGACATCCTGTGATTTCGCCTGATTGGGATTTCCATTCTCTACGTCACACCCACGCTACCGCCCTTGTCGAAGCAGGAGTTCCGCTTGCTGTGATACAAAAACGGTTGGGGCATGCTAAGATTGAAATGACGGAGCATTACACAGATCACGTCACTGAAACGATGGAACGGGATTTCCAATCTAAACTCAAATCCTTATATTCCTAATCATTTTGCCCACATCTCCAAAAAGCGTGGGCAGGACGTGGGCAAACGTCAAAAGCACCCGATTCCGGTTGGAATCGGGTGCTTTGATTTGCTCTAAAAAGTTCTTGAAAACGGTTATTTTCTTTACTTTTTGCTCTCTGCCACGGCCACTGCGACAGCGACAGTTGCACCGACCATGGGGTTGTTGCCCATACCAAGGAAGCCCATCATCTCCACATGGGCGGGGACGGAGCTGGAACCGGCAAACTGGGCGTCGGAGTGCATCCGGCCCATGGTGTCGGTCATGCCGTAGCTGGCGGGACCGGCGGCCATGTTGTCCGGGTGAAGCGTGCGGCCCGTGCCGCCGCCGGAGGCCACGGAGAAGTACTTCTTTCCCTGCTCAACGCACTCCTTCTTATAAGTGCCTGCCACCGGATGCTGGAAACGGGTAGGGTTGGTGGAGTTGCCGGTGATGGAAACATCCACGCCCTCGTGATGCATGATGGCTACTCCCTCGCGGACATCGTCTGCGCCGAAGCAGCGGACCTCAGCCCGCTCGCCCTCTGAGTACCGGATCTCCCGGACGATTTTCAGCTCGCCGGTATAATAGTCGAACTGGGTCTGGACATAGGTGAATCCGTTGATGCGGCTGATGATCTGGGCTGCATCCTTGCCAAGGCCGTTCAGAATAACCCGCAGGGGCTCTTTGCGGGCCTTGTTGGCGTTGCGGACAATGCCGATGGCGCCCTCGGCGGCGGCAAAGGACTCGTGGCCCGCGAGGAACGCGAAGCACTTCGTCTCATCCCGCAGCAGCATGGCGCCCAGGTTTCCGTGGCCAAGACCCACCTTGCGGTCCTCCGCCACAGAGCCGGGGATGCAGAAGGACTGAAGTCCCACGCCGATGGCTTCGGCAGCCTCAGCGGCGGTCTTCACATTCTTTTTCAGTGCGATGGCCGCGCCCACGCAGTACGCCCAGCAGGCATTATCAAAGCAGATGGGCTGGATAGCCTTGGCAATCTCATAGGGGTCGAAGCCCGCAGCCTTGCAGAGCTCACGGCACTCCTCCACAGATTTGAGGCCATATTCCGCGAGGACACCGCTGATCTTGTCAATTCTTCTCTCATAGCTTTCAAACAGAGCCATTTTTCGTGTCCTCCTTTCTTATTCCTGGCGGGGGTCGATATATTTGACGGCGCCTTCAAACTGACCGTAATGGGACTTGGCCTTTTCCAGCGCCTCGTTGGCGTCCACACCCTTTTTGACGGACTCCATCATCTTGCCCAGGTTCACAAATTCGTAGCCCACGATCTCGCTGTCCTTATTCAGCGCCATGCGGGTGACGTACCCTTCAGCCATTTCCATATAGCGGGGGCCTTTTTCGCTGGTGGCAAACATGGTGCCAATCTGGGAGCGAAGACCCTTGCCCAGATCCTCCAATGACGCGCCGATGGGCAGCCCGCCCTCGGAGAATGCCGTCTGGCTGCGGCCGTATGCGATCTGCAAGAAAAGTTCCCGCATGGCGGTGTTGATGGCATCGCAAACCAAGTCGGTGTTCAGCGCCTCCAGAATGGTCTTGCCGATCAGAATCTCGGAGGCCATGGCGGCGGAGTGGGTCATACCGGAGCAGCCGATGGTCTCCACCAGCGCCTCCTCAATGATGCCGTCCTTGATATTGAGCGTCAGCTTGCACGCACCCTGCTGCGGGGCACACCAGCCGATACCGTGGGTCAGGCCGGAGATATCCTTGATTTCCTTAGCCTGGACCCATTTTCCCTCCTCGGGAATGGGAGCCGGGCCGTGGTATGCGCCCTTGGCCACGGGGCACATATGCTGCACTTCAGCGGAATAGATCATAAGAACGCTTCCTTTCCTGCGTTTTCTCAAAACAGGCGTAATTTTATCTCCTGTCATAGGATTTTACTATTATTATACTGGTAAACGATTAACCTGTCAAGGAATGAGATACAGTTCCTTTTCAATTTTCGGTGGACTTGTGCTGACGGCTCTCCCAAGACAGCCAATGCTTGTTTCGTTATTGCTTAAGAGGGCGCAGAAGCACTTCACTTGTTTTGATTCCGATAGATTCTATAAAACTCGGTGACCTGCTTATCGAGCAAAAGCAGCGCAGTGTCTTCCTTTTCCGGCTCTCCCATATACTTGTTAAGCAGGAAAAAGATCGGGGAATAGAAGTTTATTGCCATAACTTCGGGGTCAGCTGCACGAAAGTAGCCCTGCCGTATCATTTCACGAAACAGGTCTGTCTGATAGGCGATACTCTCTTCCATAAAGATTTTATGGTAAACCTCATAGATCTCTGAAGAATCATATTGTTCCATCATTGCCATTTTTAAAAACCGAGAAACAAAATGATCTTTCAGATAAAAAAGGAAGCACTGCCTGCTGAGGGCACGCAGGCCGTCAATAGTCAGCTCCCCATATGCATTTGCCTCTTCCTCACAACTGGAGTCCAACGGCAGTCCAACCTGGCAGGACAGTCTGGACATGCGATTTTGCATTTCTATAACAATCGTATCAAAGATATCCCTTTTACTTTTAAAATGCTTATACAAGGAGCTGTCCTTAATCCCTACCGCATCCGCAATGCTCTTGACGCTGGTTCCCTTGTAGCCTTTTGTGGAGAACAGTGTCAGGGCTTCATCGACAATCTTTTCTTTTGTTGTCATAGCGGATTTTTCAGCAGCAGCTTGACCTGCGCCTCCTGTGCAAAGAGAACGCAGCCGCCGACATGATCCTGCGTCAGATTTCCCTGCCGCTGTAGATTTTGAAACAATCTGGATTGCAGAGCTTCCAACAGGCACGTATCCGCCACATTAATGTCCGAATACGGAGAAAATGGACAGGGCTCCGCACCTCCGAAGGCATTGATATGAAAAAATCCCCGACCGGCTGCAAGGCATCCTCCGGATTTTTTTTCATCCCCCGGGAAAGAAACCATCAACAGCTCCGAATGGCTCTCCCTGGCGTCATCCAGTCTCTTTGCCATCAGTGCTCTCGTCTGGTCATCCAGCGCCAAGTCGGCAGTCTGATGGTCAATGGGGACGTATTCTACATATATAATCGCTTTGCAGCCGCTGGCACTCAGTTCGTTGATAAAAGAATCCGACAATACCTCGTCTAGGTTCCTTTTTGTTACCGTAACAGAAGCGCCAAACAGCAGACCTCTGCTATGCAGTTCCCGCATGGCGGTGTGCAGCTGTTGATAAACTCCGGCACCGCGCCGCGCATCCGTTGTTTTTTGCCCTCCCTCGATACTTATAATCGGAATGATATTTCGCTTCCGATCCAGTAAATCCAAATAGTCCAAATCAAACATCGTTCCATTTGTAAAAACCGGAAATAAAATATCGGGATATTCTCCGGCTATCGTCAGTACATCCCGGCGGACAAAAGGCTCACCGCCGGCAAGAAGAATAAATCCGATACCCAGATCCGCCGCCTGCCGAAAGATGCGTTTCCACTGTTCTGCACGCAGAAGCTGCGGAGCATTCCCAGTGGGACCATGGTCATCATAGCAGCTGTGATTGGCTCTTGCATAACAGCCTTCGCAATGAAGATTGCACTGCGTTGTGATACTTGCAATCAGGAACGGCGGAATGTGCTGCCCCTCTTTTTGTGCCGTCTCCCGCAGCTTGCCGGCTCGTCTGCTCTGGGCAGCATACCTTACCATAAAGCCGCTCTCTTTTGGATTGTGCAAAGTTGCTTTCAGAATGCCGGATACAATGTTTTCAACTCCATTAACTAAGTACGATTCAAGATTAAATGGTGCGTTCATGATATAATCCTCCTCAAAGCTAGCGTGTGCTAGCCATACATAGTATGGCTAGCACACGCTAGCCTGTCAAGAAGAATGTGGAAACTACTGTGTATAGCGGATTTACCTATGATTTTAAAATAACAAAAACCCCACTCCTTTCGGAGCGGGGTTTTGCGTGATTCATGCGCTTGCGTGTAAGCGGGCTGGGCCGCGCCGCTGACGAAGCCTGCCGCCCGGACGCGGAATGCAGGGGGTGCGATTATTCAATCACCCGAACGCGGATGACGCCCTTCAGGGCTTTTACGTCGTCAATCACCGTGTGGTCGATTCTCGTGTCCAGATCCACCACGGTATACGCGTAGCCATCCCGGGATTTGTTGCTCATGTTCGCCACGTTTATGTTGTCCTTGCTGAGAAGCCGCGTGATGTTGGCAAGCATCGCGGGAATGTTCTTGTGGATGATGCACATGCGCATCACGCCGCTGCGGGGGAAGTTCACGGGAGGCAGATTCACGCTGTTGCGGACGTTGCCGGTTTCCAGATACTCCGTCAGCTCGTCCACCGCCATCACCGCACAGTTCTGCTCACTCTCCGGTGTGGAGGCGCCCAGGTGGGGAAGGGGATGACCCGCTTGTTTTGCAGCAGCTTGTTGTTGGGGAAATCAGTGACATACCAAGAGGCCTTTCCGGTTTCAAGGGCGGCGAGAATGGCGTCGTCGTCCACGATCTCGCCCCGGGCCAGATTGATGATCCGCACACCCCGCTTCATGTTTGCGATCGCGGCGGCGTCGATGGTGTGATAGGTTTTCTCGGTAAAATGGATGTGGGCGGTGATATAATCCGCCCGGCGATACAGCTCGTTTACGTCTTTTACAACATGGATGTGGCGGTCCAGCCTCAGCGCGGAGTCCACACTGAGAAAGGGGTCGTAGCCATACACATTCATGCCCATGGAAAGGCAGATGTTGGCCACCAGCGCACCGATCGCTCCAAGGCCGATGATGCCGATGGTCTTCTTATAGATCTCAGGCCCCGCGAAGGCGGATTTGCCCTTTTCCACGACGGTGGTGACGTCCACGCCCGCGGCTGCCTGACTGCGGACCCAGTTGGAGGAGCCCTCCACATCCCGGGACGACAGCAGCATAGCGCACAGCACCAGCTCCTTCACGGCGTTGGCGTTGGCTCCCGGCGTTGAGAACACGGCAATGCCGTTTTCAGAGCACCGGTCGATGGGGATGTTGTTCACGCCCACGCCCGCTCTGGATATGGCCAGCAGATTCCGGGGAAACTGATAATCCAGAAGCTTGGCGGAGCGGACCAGAATACCGTCCTCGTTTTCCTCGCTGTCGGAAACCACGTAGGTTTCCCGGTCCAGTTTGTTCAGCCCCACGGGAGAGATCTTGTTGAATGCTTTGATGTGATACATGGCGATGAGCCTCCAGGGCGGTCCCAGCGAACCGCAATACTTGCGGCGGAACGTGCGGCGCCAGGCACCGCTTCCGTCGCAGCATCTTCAGTATAGGGCAGAGCGGAAGGCATCGTCAATTAGCGAAAGGGCGAAATCCGACTTCCTTTGCAGCCGGTTTTTGTGAAAAAGGTATTACTTTTGATGCCGGACGCCGGGTTCCGCTGTCTTGCAGGTAAAAAGTCCCTAGTTTTCTGCAATTTTTTGCTTTTTCGGAATTTTTACTTGCAAAACAGAGGAACTTGTCTTATAATAAAAGGCTGTGCAAAATAACGGAAAATACATGCGCGCCGCTGTTCGCGGTGCGTGGCGCGGGATCCATCGGAATCCCGCCATACAGGAGGAGAAGATACGAATATGCAGAATGAAAAGCTGAGAAATGTTGCCATCATTGCCCACGTTGACCACGGCAAGACGACCCTGGTGGACGAGATGCTCAAACAGGGCGGCGTGTACCGCGAGAATCAGGAGGTCGTGGAGCGGGTCATGGACTCCGGCGATCTGGAACGGGAGCGCGGCATCACGATTCTGGCGAAAAACACCGCCATCCGCTATCAGGACGTCAAGATCAACGTGGTGGACACTCCGGGCCACGCGGATTTCGGCGGCGAAGTGGAGCGAATTTTGAAGATGGTCAACGGCGTCATTCTGCTGGTGGACGCCGCCGAGGGCCCCATGCCCCAGACCCGCTTTGTGCTGAGCAAGGCGCTGGAGCTGGGCCACAGAGTCATCGTGGTGGTGAACAAGATCGACCGCCCCGACCAGCGTATCCACGAGGTGGTGGATGAGGTGCTGGAGCTGCTGATGGACCTGGACGCCACCCCGGAGCAGCTGGATAGCCCCATGCTGTTCTGCTCCGCGCGGCAGGGCATCTGCTCCTATACGCCGGAGAATTTGGGGACCGATCTAGTTCCCCTGTTTGAGACCATTCTCCAATATATTCCCGCACCGAAGGCGGACACCGACCAGCCCTTCCAGATGCTGGTTTCCTCCATCGACTACAACGATTTCGTGGGCCGGATTGCCATCGGCCGCATTGAACGGGGTGTTTTGAAGCAGAATCAGGAGATCGCGGTGTGCAACTACCACGATCCGGAATCCGTACTCCGCAGGGCCAAGGCCACCGCCATCTATGAGTTCGAGGGCCTCAGCCGCAAGCCCGTCGCCGAGTCCACCGCCGGCAATATCATTGCCATGAGCGGCATTCCGGACGTCACAATCGGTGATACCATCTGCGACCCCACCGTCGTGGAGGCACTGCCCTTTGTGAAGATTTCCGCCCCCACCATGGAGATGACCTTCTCCGTCAACGATTCGCCCTATGCCGGACGCGAGGGGAAGTTTGTTACCTCCCGTCAGCTCCGAGACCGTCTGTTCCGGGAGATGCTGAAGGATGTGTCCTTGAAGGTCACCGGTTCGGATACATCCGAATCTTTCAACGTGGCGGGACGGGGCGAGATGTCCCTCAGCATTCTGATCGAGACCATGCGCCGGGAGGGCTATGAGTTTCAGGTGTCTCCTCCGCGCGTGCTGTATCAGGAGATCGACGGAAAGACGTACGAGCCTGTTGAGCGCCTTGTGGTGGATGTGCCCGGCGACAGCGTGGGTGCGGTCATTGAAAAGCTGGGCCAGCGGAAGGCGGATATGCTTGAGATGACCCCTGTTGGGGCCCGAATGAGGATCGAATTTTTGATTCCCGCCCGCGGCCTTTTCGGCTACCGGAACGACTTCCTCACCGACACCAAGGGCGAGGGCATCATGGCCTCCGTCTTTGATTCCTACGCCCCCTATAAGGGCGATATCCAGCGCCGGGGCACCGGTTCCATGATTTCCTTTGAGACCGGCGAGTCCATTACCTACGGCCTGTACAACGCTCAGGAGCGGGGAACGCTGTTTATCGGCGCGGGCGTACCGGTATATGGTGGAATGATTATCGGCGTCAGCCCCCGCAGCGAGGATATGACCGTCAACATCTGTAAGAAAAAGCAACTGACCAACACCCGCGCCTCCGGCTCCGACGAGGCGCTGCGTCTGGTGACTCCCAGGCAGATGAGCCTGGAGCAGTGCCTGGAGTTTTTGGCCGACGACGAGCTGCTGGAGGTCACCCCGAAGAGCCTGCGGATGCGCAAGCGGATTCTGGACCATGAGAAGCGCATGAAGTCCATTCACGGCAAGAAGTAAATGGCGAGGCTCTAACGGCCCGTTTGCATGAAAAAGAAAAGCCCCCTGATGTAGGAAAATAGAACTACATCAGGGGGTATTCTTATGAACGCTGCTCTTACAGCAGATTGTAAAGGATTTTCGCCATCTGTCCTCTGGTGATGGACTGGTTGGGGCGGAACGCACCGTCCTCATAACCGCTGATGACCTTCTGGGCCACCATGGTCTGGATATAGTAGGAGGCGTAGGCAGGAATGCCGGCCGCATCGGTGAAGCTCAGCGCCGCCGTGGCGTAACCCCTCTGCTGGGTCCGGCCGATCATCGTCGCCGCCTGCGCGCGGGTCAGGCTGGCGGCGGAGTGGAAGTAGATTTTCCCGTTTTCCTCAGAGCCGTTCAAAATACCCATGGAATAGAGCGTCTTGATTGCGGTCTGGGCATATTCCCCGATCTCTCCGTTGTCGGCGAAGGGAAGGGATACGGAGGCGTACTTCGTCCCGTCCAGCCCCAGGTAGCGGTAGAGCATCACGGCAAACTGCTGGCGTGTGATGGATTGGTTGGGGCGGAAGGTACCGTCCTCAAAGCCGGTGGTGATGCCGGTGGTCTTCAGCCAATCCACATAGGTACCGGCCCAGTAGCCCGCGGTATCGCTGAACTGGGACGCACCACCGGTGGCGGCAATGTCACAGGAGGCCCGGCCGATGTTGCCGGAGGCGTCTTTGGCGGTCACCGTGACCCGGTGGGCATTGGTATCGCTGATGGGCAGGGCGGCGGTGAGCGTACCCTTCGTCGCATCGTAGGTGAAGGCCACGGCCTTGCCGTCCATGGTGACGGATACGCCGCTCTGGGCGGGGAACTTATCCGCCGCGTCGGTGATGGTGGCGGTGAGGGTCGTGCCGGTAGACGGAGGCGGTGACCGCCGGCGGCGCGGTATCCACCACGTTGTTATAGGATGCCACAATCTGATCCAGATACAGCGTGCCGGAGCGGGGTAACCGTTCCGTCCGCGTTGAGCGCCTGCGTCAGTTTGAACCCGGCGAGAGAGGCGGTGCCGGTGGGCAGGGTCACGGTAACCTGCTTCCAGCCGGAGAAATCCACATTGCCCGCGGCGGTCTCCACGGTGTTGGTCCCGTCGGAGGTCACCATGGTCAGGGCGCTGCCGGAGTTATCGCCATACAACCAGAAGCTCACCTGCGTGTAGGCACTGCCGATGGAGTAGGGCGCTGCAAACAGCAGCGAAGCATTTCCGTCCGCGCCGATGGTATAGTTCACCGCGGCAGCGGCTTTGCCGTATTTCACCAGATTTGCGTCAGTGACCCGGGAGATCGCGGCGCCGTAGCTGTAAGAGGCCAGCTCGGGGACGCCGGCTTCAAAGTCCTCCACAGTGGCCAGAGGGATGTTGGAGACAGAAACCTGAACCGTGGCGGTCTTTCCGCCGGCGGAAACCGTCAGGGTGCCGGTGCCGGGGGAGCCAGCAGTAAATTTCCCGGTCTTATCCACCGTACCGATATTGCCGCCGACGGTCCAGGTAAATGCCTCCTGGTCCGCCTTCAGTGCCAGATGCTTATAGACCGCGGAGGCAGTGAGTGTCGCCGTACCGCCGGGTGTTACGGTCAGTGTCGTGATGGCGGTGGATCCATTTTTCACGGAGATTGAGTCCGGCGTGGTAACGGCGTGCACCACCGTGGAGCCGGACTGTCCGCCGCCGGAGGCGGTAACCGTGACGTCGCCGCCGCTGGACGGCGTGGTAAGGACGCCGCTTTCGATCGCTCCGGCGCTGGCGCTGAGAGAATAGCTCCTGCCGCTCATGGGAATATAGTTGGTATCCACGGCGGAGGCGGTGATGTTCACCTTGCTGCCCGCCAGAACATAGCTGTTGTCGGCGGAGACATAGAAGTGACCGAGCGTTCCGCTGGACTGGTTGGAGGCCACCAGAAAAATCTGATTGCTGACAGCCCGCTCACTTCCGCCGGAAGGCCGGTTGATGGTCTTGGCGGCAGTGGAATCCGGCTGAGTGACGGTGAAGGTAGTGGACCCGCCGCCGTCCAGACACAAGGCAGTGGTACAGCCCAGCTCCACCAGCCGCTGAGCCACCTGCGGCATCGACGCGCCAATGGAGTGTCCGGCATTCCGGCCGTCTATGGTGTAAAATACCAGTGTACCGTCTGCCTTCTGGCCCACGGCAGTGCGGGGATTCACCTCGGAGGAGAGGTCGGAGACCACCGCGCCGTTTTGTACCAGAGCGTACAGCGAACCCACAGCGTACTGTACATCCTGCCAATCGGCGGAGGAGGGCGCGGCGGTGATGGTCACCGTGGCCCCCACGGGAATGTTTTTCAGGGCGTTCACGTGATAGGCTTCCGCCTGGTTGTTGGCGGACAGAACCACCTTTCCCTGCGGGATGGCGGTGCCCGCGGCGTCAGTGAGGACGCTGTCCACTTTCAGCACCAGCGGGCTTCCGTTCATGGCAAGGGTGCCGCTCTCAATGGTGCAGACCACGTCCACACCGGGCTCCGTTGTGCCGGTTGTATGCTTGCTGTTGAAGTCATATGTATAGAGATAGATGCCGCCGGTGGAGACCCGGGCCTTGTTGACGCTGGTCAGCTGACGCACCACCTCGGTGGGGTAGCCGGAATCGTCCAGCAGCTCATAGCCCAGGTCTGCGGTGACCTTCATCACCGGCTTTCCCATCACGGCGGTTCCGTCCGCCCGGAAACCGATGGCCCAATAGCCGCCATCGGTGCTTTTCAGCTCGCCGTTCGCCACTACCATGCCGATTGGAAGGCCGTTGTTTACATTATAAAAATCGCCGTTCATCCCAGCCACCACGCGGTAGCCCTGACTCTCAAGAGCCGTGGCCGTAGCGGAGACGGTGTTGCAGGCGGTGAGAACGCCGCCGTAGGTGACAATGGGCGTCACGGCGGAATTCGGTGTGTAGGTAACGAGATTTTCCGTCCGCAGGTCGTTATAGGCATTGCTCCAGAACACATTGGTGGATAACTGTGTAGCCTGATGCACAAGAGTGTCCCGCTGCGTCAAATCGGTCGCCCAGGTCACGGCGGAATTCGGTGTGTAGGTAACGAGATTTTCCGTCCGCAGGTCGTTATAGGCATTGCTCCAGAACACATTGGTGGATAAC
>Ga0183099_1000543_pt1 | contig 26900 bp, 23 predicted proteins | sample Biomet1_FD_127788 | JGI IMG/M metagenome (GOLD analysis project Ga0183099, IMG submission 127788) | Microbial communities from bioreactor (seeded with anoxic lake sediment) at LBNL, California, USA - Biofuel metagenome 1 | ecosystem: Engineered > Bioreactor > Anaerobic > Unclassified ...
TGCGTCCACCATTCTGCTGTTTGCGAGCTGCGCGGCATTCCGGGCAACGGCTAGGTTCATTCGTGAATCCTTTTTCTTCATAGAAATCTTGTTCCGATGCTGAGAAAATGAATTCTGCGCCGCAATCGCGGCAAGATAAAGTTTTGTCTTGTGCCATAATATATATAGCCTCCTCAAATGTTTTACTCAGAAATTTTTGATTCAAGCGAACAATCATTAGGACTTCCCTTACGTAAAACAGTCTGAGAAGGACAAAGGACGATTTCGTTGGACCGTATCTCCAATAAGTTCATTCTACTATAGAAACACAAAAAAAGCAAAGGAAATTTATTCACCAGATAGAATTTTCTTCTAATCCTTCGGGTTTCTTTGCTGAGATCGGAGATATACAATCTAACAAACCCAGTAAATTCAAGTATTCCAAGGTGATCGCGCCAAAAAATGCCAGCCAATATATTTTTTTATTCACCAGGCAAATCATGCAAACTTTTTCTACAATGTATTCATTTACGAGCCTTCTCAGTCTGGAAATTTTTGACGGATATCTAAAAAATGTTTTTCCACGCACATAAACGCAGCAACGATCCGGGGATCAAAATGGGCACCGGCCTCTTTTCGGATGATTTCCACCGCAGTTTCATGCGGCACGGGATCTTTATAGACCCGCTTGCTGATCAAGGCATCGTAGACATCCGCCACAGCCATCAGCCTGCCTGAAATAGGAATGGCTTCGCCGGCAAGACCTTCCGGATAGCCACCTCCATTCCATTTCTCATGATGTGAATATGCGATTTCTTTGGCCAAATGCAGAAAAGTCTCCGGCTGCCCCTGCATAAATTCCGCCCGGCTGAGGGCATCCCGCCCTAATGTCGTATGCGTTTTCATTACGCTAAACTCATCCGTCGTCAACGGCCCAGGTTTTAAAAGAATATGGTCCGGTATCCCCACCTTGCCGATATCATGTAACGGCGCCGATTTAACCATCAAATCGATATTTTCCGGCGACAATTGCTTCTCTCCGCCCACCTGTTGTCGCAAATATTGTGCCAGTTCATTGAGATAATACTGCGTCCGTCGAATATGTCCCCCTGTTTCATTGTCGCGCGTTTCCGCCAAAGAAGCCATGGCTGCAATCGCCACCTCCTGGAGCACCGTGATCTCTTTGACGCGCCGGGTAACTTCCGCCTCCAGATAAAAATTTTGGTTCTGCAAAGAATCTCTTGCCTGTTTCAGCAGTAAATGTGTCTTAATCCGCGCCAACAGCAGCGGGGGGCTAACCGGCTTTAAGATGTAATCAACCGCTCCCAACGCAAAACCGGTTTCCTCATCTTCAACGCTGTTTTTTGCTGTCAAAAAAATAACCGGAATATCCCTCAGCAACGGATCGGCTTTCAGACAACGACAAGTTTCATAGCCGTCCATCACCGGCATCATGATATCCAGCAAAATCAAATCCGGATGCCGGTCCGCCGCCACCGCCAAAGCCCGTTCGCCATTGGTCGCAATTTTCACCTTATACGTTTCTTTCAGCAAATCACTGACAATAGCTAAATTCGTAGCGGTATCGTCGACAACCAAAATCACCTGTTTTTCATTGCTCATTTATCTTCACCCTCTGTCCCCAAAGTATTGAGTATATCCTGTGCCAATACAAAATCATATGAAGTAATGGCCTTTTCCAGACTTAAAACCTGACTGCGGGAGTAATGCGTCAGCAAAACAGACCTCGATTTGGAAAAAAAGTCAACGGCTTCGCTGTCAGAATCCCGTAAAAGCCCTTGCAGTTTTTCCCGGCATTCATCAAGCGGCAGAACGGTCACTGGTTTCCCCTGTGGCGCCGTCTCCCCCAGATAATTATGGATTCCCGTGATTGTTTCCTCCAGTCTTGCCGCAAAACGTCCGAGCAGTACCTCGCCCTGCTCTTCCGACAATCCCTTTTCCATTGCTGTTGCTGCTGCCTGCAAAGTCACCGCACCTAAATTCGCCGCAACACCTTTTATATTGTGCAACAGCTTGCGGGTTCGTTCATGATCGCCCTGACGATACGCTTCTGCCACTTGTTCCCCCACGCCCTTGTAGTCTTCAGTAAACTGCCTAAGCAATCGCTGATACAAGGAAATATTTTGGCCAAGGCGCTGCAGGCCATCCTTGACATCCAACCCGGCAATCCTGCGTGGCAGGGCAGCTGGTTTGTTGTCGTCATCTGCTATGGGAAGTTTTATCGCAACAGATTCCTGTTTTTTCCAACGCTGTAAGGTCATAAATAAACGGTGTGGATCCAGTGGCTTAGCAATATGGGCATTCATGCCAATCGCCCTGCATCGCTCACGCTCCTCTGCCATCGCATGTGCTGTAAAAGCCACAATCGGCAAATCCGCGCGCGCTTCCCGAATGATTCGGGCTGCTTCAAAACCGTCCATCACCGGCATCTGTAAATCCAAGAGGATGACATCATATGGCACGCGTTGTTTTTCAAAAACTTTAGCTACAGCTGCCTGACCATTTTCCACAACGTCAACAATGACCCCTTGCGCCGCCAACAGCTCCCGTGCGATCTGCTGATTAATGCGGTTGTCTTCTGCTAAAAGGACTTTCATCCCGGCTAATCCATAAAGCTTCGCATTTTTCTCTTTTATTTCCAGTTTTTTCCCTGCCGGCGAAAAGATCTCCACTAAGGTATTCAATAACATAGACGGACTGACCGGTTTGATGAGTACGCCAGCTAAAGTAGCTTGTTTTGCCTGCCGTCTGAGTTCTTCCTTATCAAACGCGCTAACAATGACAATAGGTACAGAAGTTTTCCGCTTGGGGGCCTGCAAACGGCGGGCTGTATGGATGCCATCGAGTCCAGGCATCTGCCAATCCATAAAAATCACACCAAAAGGATCGTCTGCCGCCTGCTCAACGGCAGCGATGGCCGCTTCGCCGTTGCAAGCTTCTTCCACGCGAAATCCCATCGATACAAGATATTCTCTTAGAATCTCCCGCGCCATAGGATTATCATCTACCACTAAAATCCGCAAATCGTTGAGCCGGGTTGGCAGAATGACCCGTTCTTGGAGTTTTTTATCAGAAACTCCAAACCAGGCAGTAAAACTGAATTCGCTGCCTTTGCCCCTCTGGCTGTTTACCCATATTTCGCCTTCCATCAGCTCGACAAGCTGTTTGGCAATGGACAGCCCCAAGCCCGTTCCTCCATACTTCCGGGTCGTAGAGCCATCCTCCTGCGTAAACGGTTGAAAAAGCTGCCCCACCGCTTCTGCCGGCAAGCCGATTCCCGTGTCGCGGACCGTAAATTGCAGCTGTATTTTATCGCCAATTCGCTGCTGCAACGCTACACCAATGGCAACTTCGCCGGCCTCGGTAAACTTCAAGGCGTTATTGACTAAATTCGTGATGACCTGCCCCAGCCGCAGGGGATCGCCAATCAGGCTGACTGGCAGATCCGGCGAAATGTAGCAAAGGAATTCCAAACCCTTTTCACAGGCTTTCGCGCTTGTCATGTCGACGACGCGCCGCATTACATCATCGAGCACGAAATCGACTTTTTCCAAAGGCATGCGTTTAGCCTCCATCTTGGAAAAATCCAGAATGTCATTGATAATCTGCAGCAACGACATTCCCGCATCATAAATTTTTGTCACATAATCGCGCTGCTTGGCCGTCAGATCCGTTCTAAGTGCCAAATACGCCATGCCGATGATGGCATTCATCGGCGTGCGGATTTCATGGCTCATATTCGCCAAAAACATCGATTTGATTTCACTGGCGTTTTCGGCGGCCCGTTTTGCCGTATTGAGCTCCTTGGTGCGCAAAATGATCATTTCTTCAAGATGTTGCCGATGTTCTGCCAACTCCTGCGCGATTTTCACCCTGTCCGTGATATCCTGTACAATGCCCAAGGCAGTGCACGGCTTCCCATCGGCGGCATATTTGATTTCTGCCCGTTCTTCAACCCACCGTATTTCCTCCCCAACAATAACACGATGCCGTATTATATAGGTGTTATCCCCCTGCAAAGCGCGCTGCCAATCCGCCCGCACTTTATCGCGGTCTTCCGGATGAATCCGTTTTTTTAAATCTTCCCGTGTGATATGCGAATTCGCATCCAACCCAAAAATCCGACAAGCTTCAGCCGACCCGCAAAACTTATCTTCTGTGATGGAGAAATGCCAATGTCCGGTCTGTGACACTTTCTGGGCCCACAGGAGTATTGCTTCATTTTCTTGCAGTGCCAGTAATAGCTTTGCCCGCTCCGCTTGCCATTTTTCCAGTGCCTGCAGCTTCGCTGGCCGGCACTGCACAACGCAGTGCCGGTCAAGCTTTCGCTTTGTCAATGTCAGCATAAGATTTTAGCCCCCGTTAACCTGTAATTTTATGTATCTTCTGCCACTTCAGCAAAAGATACATGATCGTTTATTTTTAAAAATATTCTGTCTTTTTTTCATTATACAACAAACTGCATTTTATTCCTATTTCTTTATCCATAAAAATAAGCTGCCAGCTGACAAAAAGTCCGGCCGACAGCTCCTATACGAGTGCTGCAAAGTGCTGTATTATTTTTTTTGGTGTTTTTCTTTTGCTTCACGTTGCGCAATGGCCTTCTCACAGCGCTCTAAAGCCGCTGTAAAGCTGCGCCACAAATGCTGGCGGCCCAAAGTGCGGAACATCCCCGCCCGGTACATATGCCGTCGCACCTGCGGATTCGCTTCACTCAAATACACCTGTATGTTACGACTCTGCAGATTTTTGATGACCTCATTGAGCATTTTGAGTCCCGTCAAATCAACAAAAGGAACATTTTCAAAGCGGATGATCAAATATTTGGGGTCTTTCGCTATATGTGCCAAGGAGCGTTCAAATGCATTTACCGCGCCAAAGAAGAGCGGCCCCTCAATTGTGTAAACCAAAATCTCATGATGCAAATCGATTTCCTTTTGAATCTCTGCCGAAAGCTCTTGATTGGTGATGGCATGAATGTCGACGGAATTGATCATCTTGCGCATAAATTGCAAAATAGCCAGCACGACACCAACATTGACAGCAACTACAAGGTCCGTAAAAATGGTGAGTAGGAACGTGATGATGAGAATCAACGAATCAGCCAGCGGCGCTATGCGCACAAGGCGGACAAACCCTTTCACATCGCTCATATTATAGGCTACGACGAACAAAATTGCCGCCATGGCCGCCAGCGGAATATCGGTGGCTAGCGGTGCTAAAAACATGATGATGCCAACCAACACGATGCAATGAACGATTCCTGCCAAAGGACTGTTCCCACCCTGACGTATATTGGTAGCCGTTCGGGCAATTGCCCCGGTTGCCGCAATGCCGCCAAACAGCGGACACAGGATATTGGCCAATCCCTGTCCGAACAACTCCTGATTGGAATTGTGCTGATGCCCCGTCATGCCGTCAGCGACAACTGCCGACAGCAAAGACTCTATCGCCCCGAGCATCGCGATGGTAAACGCCGGTCCGATTAAGGAAATGATATCCGAAAAGCCGATTATCGGCAGTGAAAAACTCGGCAAGCCTTGCGGGATGCCGCCAAAAGCGGTGCCGATGGTGGCCACCCCCGGCAAGGCAAAAAAGCTTTGCAGCAACGTAGCTGCTACCATAGCAATCAAGGGTCCGGGAATTCTCTTCATATAGGGGATTTTAGGTGAAAGCAATATAAGTGCCAGGCTAATCAGGCTGATCAGGAGTGTCCCTCCATGGCTGTATGGCAAGGCTAAAATCATAGCATACAGTTTTTCATGGAAAAACTCACTGGCTGGTACTGCTGGAAAGCCAAAAAAAGCCTGCCACTGCCCCACCCATATGGTAACGCCAATGCCGGCTGTAAAGCCAACAATGACCGGTGCGGGAATAAAGCGAATGACATCACCTAAGCGCGCCAAGGACATCAAAACCAAAATAATGCCGGCCATAATTGTGGCAATCTGCAGACCAGCCAAACCGTACTTCATCATAATGCCGCTGAGCAATACGATAAAAGCACCCGTCGGCCCGGCAATCTGCACCCGGGAGCCGCCGAATATCGATACGAAAAAAGCAGAAACAATTGCCGTATAGATTCCCTGTTCCGGTCCAACGCCGCTGGCTATCGCAAAGGCCATGGCCAGTGGCAACGCGACAACACCGACAACAAGACCGGCAATGATATTTTTACTCCATTGGGTTGATTTGAACAATCCGCCCCGATAAGCTTCCACTAAAGCAATCAACAAAATCCCTCTTTTTCTTATTTTTGCATTACACTTCGGATATCTTTCACCATTTCCATAAATACAGAGAGAGCAGGCTAAGCCTGCTCTCTCACTTTAGTCTTTCCTATTCGTTACTCATGCAAGAACATGATATCCCTTTACAAAATATGGCCAGCCAAAACAGCCGATCAAATAAATCCAACGTATAGAAATCCTTATCTTTATAATTTATTGAAATGCAGTTGAAATCTAATTCTATTGTAAATCGATTCAGTTGTCAATATGATTTTGCAAAAACAGCTGCCCGGAATATCCCGCAGCAGCCGTCTATTTTTTGATCGCCGCAGCCCGCGGATGATTGCTTTGTCCGCCCTGGTCACGCGTTGCGACTCGTTGATTTTCTGCAAAGCTTTATGATATGTAAAATCATCCAGAGGATTGTCCTGCAGATAAGCCAACAGCCGATCGGGAAATTTCGCAAAGCAAACCGACACCGCCCAGGCCACTGCCATTTTGGCATAGTAGCCTTCCTGACGGACGCTTGCCAATGCGAGCAGTACGCGTTCCAGATAATCTTCCCGAACAAAAAAATCCAGTGCCATCACCACAGCAAAGCGCGCCGAAAATTCCCGCTTGGAAACAAAGTACGGCTGCAAAAATCTCCATAATTGCGCTTCATTTGCAGCATTGAATTTCAAGCTGCTGCAAAAGCTGTCGCATATTGACCAGTTCCCGATTTTCGGCACAAAATCAGCTACATAGCCCAACCGCACGGCAAAGTTCAGCTTGGCATAACCGATGACCAAGCCCTCGAGCATAGTTTCTTCGAAAAGTGGTTGATCTTCACCAGCCATCGCCTGCAGATACTCCTCCGCCCCCACCTGACTCAGCTGCTTTGCCAGGCAGCGGAGCCTTGGCAGCCTGACCCCCTGAATGCCCTGAATTCCCGGCAGCAGCTTCGCCGCAAACTGCCGATACTCAGCATCGCTGTTTTTCTTTAAAAACGTCCTTACTTCCGCCCGGATCAAGCCGTACGCCCCTTCCATTCAGGCATTCTCTTTTTCCAAATCCAGCAACAGTTTTTTCAAGGGGAGGCCGGCACCATATCCCGTCAGGCTGCCGTCGGCGCCAATAACCCGGTGACAGGGAATCACTAGAAGAATCGGATTCTTCTGATTGGCCATGCCTACCGCCCGGCTGGCTTTGGCATTGCCGATTTGCGCGGCCACCTCTCCATAGCTGCAGGTCTTTCCATAAGGAATTTCCAGCAGCGCCTGCCAAACCCGCTGCTGAAATACCGTACCTTCCGGTGCTAACGGCAAATCAAAACCCTTACGCCGGCCGGCCAGATAATCCTTGACCTGACGATACGCCTCTTTCAGCAAGGGCGTTTCCTCTATTTGATCGGCTAACATCTCCTTCGCCAGCGAAAGATCCGTTATTTTTCCAGCTCTTTCGGCAATGAGCATTGTGCCTATTTTACTGTCATATATAAAAAACCGCTTCATTTGCGCCACCACTCCTTCGCTTTTATTTTAGCACAAATATTCTTAAATCAATAATGTAAAATGCACCGTTCACCCCTGAACGGACAACGAGGCTGACAGCAAAAAATCACTGACAGCCTCGTTTCCAACGATTATAATACCTCCGTCACAATCGCCGACCAGTTTTTTCCTTTATAGGCATTGTAGCCGCGGGTATGGGCATAACCGACGATCTTCGTCGTTCCGCCCCCATCCGTTTCCATCGTATAACCATAAGTTTCGCCCGCGACCGCCTTTTGCACAGCAGGCAGCCCCTTCAAATCCGTTTTTAACACATCCTGCCGATCTTTCGTCGCAATGACAAGGCCCTGCTCGTTGATAACATAAATATGACCATTTTTCCCGACCTTTGCTGCATCGATGATATCATAAATAAAATCCCAATTGAACCGCGAAGAAAAATAGCCGAGGATCTCTCCGGTTTCCGAAATAATCGGACAGGAATAGGCCACAGTCGGCTTGTTTTCAATATGCGAGAAATATAAATCGGACACAGAAATCGTCTTGGCAGCAACTACTGCCTTAAACCAATCCCGTTGTGCCATCGAATGTCCGAGCGATCCCTGATTTGTCCCTGCCGCCACAATTTTTCCTTCCGTATCGACAACGAGTAAATCCATGTACACTTCATATATATCGATGATATTTTTCAAAAAGGCATTGCCCTGACGGATTGACTCAGGATCGCCTTTTCTCAAACAATCCTGAACCTTATCAAACTTAGCCCAAGCCTGCGCATCGCAATTGCGCTCGAAAAGATTGCGGTCTATTTTATCAATGACATCATAAGCCACATCAGCCGTGCGAACCCCCATCACTTCATTGGCTTGATTTACAATATTGCTGATAATCGAACCGCTGGTCTGCGTGGATTCAAAACTACGCGTTGCCAGTTTCTTTATTTCCTCGGCTACTACGCTGAACCCTCGGCCAGCTTCACCAGCCCGGGCAGCTTCAATAGCCGAATTAAGCGATAATAAATTGGTCTGTTTGGCAACTTCCTGGATGGATTTTATAACCCCACCCATATCCTGGCTGGCTTTTTTCAATTCTCCTAATAAAACCGATGAATCAATGACTTCCTGTGTCCCTGCTGCCATGTGCTCACTCCTAGTCCAAAATTTAACTAAATATACAACTTCCATTTCCACTAAAAAAGCTCACCGAAAACGAGCGACTGCCATCTGTATCAGCAGCCGCCAGCTATCAATGAGCGCCATTGCTCTGACAGTTCCCCATGTTGTATATTTAGTTACTATAATAGCATAAAAGTCCCAGATTTCCAATAAGCAGGAAGCTATTGACCGCTATTTTTCAATGTTTTGCAAACAGCTTTTTGCATAAAATTCTCTTTTTTCACCAAAAAGCGTTGATGCGTGCCACGTCCAATCATTTCCACCCCGTCAAAAGCCGTTACGCAAAAACTGAGTTTCCGCCCTTCGGCGGCGGTAAGCTCTGCTTCGGCCCGGACGGACAGACCAATCGGGGTCGCCGCAATATGTTCTATGTTCAGCAATGTGCCGACACTCGTCCATTCACCGGAAAGTTCCGCGTCCACCAGTTCAGCTGCCGCCTTTTCCATTAAAGCAGCCAATGCAGGAGTCGCATATACCGGCAGACTGCCGCTCCCCATGGCAATAGCCGTATTATGTTCATCTACCATCGCTGTCGCTTCGCGGCGCAGCCCTGTCTTTATCGAAAAATCCATATAAATTGCTCCTCTACCTCTAACTTGTTCTATAATCCATTCATCACGCAGCAAACATTTCCTTCAATAATTGCAGAAATTTCTGCGCCCCAACCGATAACGTCCGGTTCTTGAGCCAGGCAATCACCGTCAAAGTCAAAATTTCGGGGTTTATAATTTTTTTGTAGATCAAGTGTTCATCCGCCAATAAATTTTCCATCGACTGCGGCACAAGCGTCATGCCAATGCCCATTTTCGTCCAGAAAATATTTTGTGATATGCCGTCGCTGACACAGACAATCTGGGGGGCCAATCCCGCTTGTCGGCATTGTGCCAAAAATAAGCTCTTCCAACGCAGCGGAATGATCAACGGCTGGCCGGCGAGTTCGGCCAAAGAAACCCTGTTTTGCTGCTGCCCGCAGACGCAGAGTTCTTTGTTCATCACCATAACCAATGGCTCTTTTGGCAGCGTAATCGATTCATAAATCTTTGGATCTACCTGGCTGCGCGTTATACCGATTTCAATAATGCGATTGTCCAGAAGTTCCAGTACATGGGTACCATCGCCTTCCCAAAGTTGAAACGTTACCTTAGGATAGCGCTGATGATATTCTTTGACAAGATTGGGCAGCAAGATAGCCCCGGATGTCGTCACCGTACCCAAGGTCAGCGATCCTGCCACGCCCGAGCCGATGGCAGCAATTTCCTGTACGGTTCCATCCACCATGCCCAAAATCTGCTGCACCCGGTCATAGAGAAGCCTTCCTGCCTCCGTCAGACGAATGCGCCGACTGCCCCGTTCAAACAGCTGTACATTCAAAGAACTCTCCAGCTTTTTCATCTGCTTGCTGAGTGCCGGCTGTGCCATCGAAAGCCGCGCTGCTGCCTGACTGATATTGCCTTCCTCGACAATGGCACAAAATTCTTGCATCGCTTTTATTTCCATTGCAAGCTCACGTCCTATTCCTTTTTAATATAGAATCTATATATTTTAAATAGTTTTTATCTATATCCTATTGTGCTATACTTGCAATTGTTTAGCAAGACCCCGTAAGTTTTTTGGGGATTTTTTCAGCTCATTATTTAACAAAGAAGGTCTTATCATGTCAACCACGGAATTTCCATCTTGGAAAAAATCATTTGCCAGCATGTGGCTAGCCCAGTTCATTGGCATGAGTGCGATCACTGGCGTTGTCTCTTTCCTGCCGCTTTACGTATCACAACTCGGCGTAACGAACGAAAACGCCCTCGGCCTCTGGGCCGGCATCCTGATGGGGGCAACTTCGTTTTTCGCTGCCCTTTCCAATCCGTATTGGGGCAACCTGGCTGACCGCAGCGGTCGCAAACCCATGGTCGAAAAAACGCTGTTGGCCTTCGGGCTGATCATGATCGCGATGGCTTTTGTCGGGAATGTCTACCAGCTGCTCTGCCTGCGCATTTTTCAAGGAATCTGCGGCGGCTTTGTTGCTTCGGCTACCGCCCTCGGCATCAGTCTGACACCAAAAGAAAAAATCCCCTTTGCTGTAGGCATGTTTCAAACCGCATTGATCGTCGGCGGCGCCGTAGGTCCGATGATCGGCGGCATCATTGCCGATCATTTCGGTTATCACCTGCCCTTCATCGTCTTCGGCCTGCTCTCCATCGCTACCCTTTTATTTGTTCATTGCAGCGTAACCGAAAACTTTACGCCAACGGCAAAAGCCACCAACAATTCCGTGAAAAACATGCTGCAGTACATTTGGGCCCGCAATGAACTAAAACTCATGTTGATCGTTTTGTTTCTGGCCCAATTTGCTATGCAAAGCATCGGCCCGATTCTGCCGATCTACATCCAAGGGTTAGTTACCGATACAGATACCCTGGCCAGCGTATCCGGCACAATCATCGCCATCGGCGGTCTCACCAGCGCTTTAGCGGCGGCTTCGATGGGATTTTTCTGCCGAATATTTTCGCATCGTCAGATCCTCATGACAGCCGCGCTTCTCTGCGCCGTCACCTTTATCGGCCAGCTGGCAGCAAACAATGTTACGAGCCTTGGCATCATGCGCGCCATCAACGGCTTTTGCATTGGCATGATGATTCCCAGTGCCAATACCATCATCACCTATTTGATTCCAGCGGACAAACGCGGCGCCGCCTATGGCATTACTGGCAGTGCTGCACTCATGGGCAATGTCCTCGGCCCGCTGTCAGCCGGACTGTTTTCCATTATCTTTGGCATTTCATCCATATTTTGGATTACTACCTGCCTTTTTCTTGGCGTATTTGTCCTTCTGCTCGAAGTCAAAGTGCATTATAAGACCCAAACAAATGATTCTCTTATCGGAAAATACTAGTTTTTTTGTTTTTTGCATTGCATTTATAATAAATTCATTATAAATACTGGTAATATTCCTTTAAATATCATATAATTAAGACATTATGCAATATTAACATCTTTATAAACACAGGACGATGCTGTAGCTATTTTCTGATAGCAGTTATCCCCCTGTGTTTATGTGCTACAATAAACGAAGTAATACGGCTAGCAAATATTCGGAAATAACAAAAAACAGCAATATCGGCACAGATTTGTATTAAATTGTATTTTATTGTAACAATCTATATGAATAGCGGAGGATTATTTTTTATGACAAGAATGAAAGACGCCATCGAGGGCGTGAGCAATGCCATCATTGCTCAAAAAGAATTTTTAACCCAACTGGATCGCGAAATCGGCGACGGCGATCACGGCATCAACATGGCCCGCGGCTTTGAAGCCGTGCTCGAAAAAATTGAAGCTCTGGATGATACGACAAATCCCGGCCCTGTTTTCCAAAGTATCGGAAAAACCCTGATGTCCAATGTCGGCGGTGCTGCCGGCCCCCTTTACGCAACCGCTTTTTTGCGAGCCGCTGAGGCCTGCGATGAAGAAACTGCTTTCAACGTAGCCAGTGTTGAAAAGCTTCTGGGGCGGCCGTTTTAGGCATTCAGGAGCGCGGCAAAGCCGTCCGCGGTGATAAAACCATCCTGGATGTCCTGATTCCGGTGCATGAAGTTTTCGTGGCCGGCAAAGAAAATGAAAAGACCCTGTTTGAATGCATGGGGGAAGCATCCCGTGCGGCCAAAGACGGCATTGATTACACAAAGACGATTGTCGCCAAAAAAGGCCGTGCCAGCTATGTGGGCGAACGCAGCATCGGCCATCAGGACCCCGGCGCAACTTCTGCGGCCATTATGGTTCGCGCCTTATACACTTTTTTAAGAAGATGATTTTCTCTCCATCCCCCAGGACAGCAGCCAGACCGGCTGTTTTCCCGGGGGATTTTTTTTGATAACCTCTATTTATTTTTGCAAATTTTCAATAAAATAATAGTTAGAATATTGCCATTTTAAACTTTCCATGCTATAATAAAGGTGTAAAGAGGAGAGAAAGATAAACAAAGGATCTGCAGATCCGCTCCAGTTGTAGGACTGGAGAACGGTAATGGGATGCATGGTTTGTCAACCCACTTCAGAGGTTCTCTTCTAAATTCTACCGGGAAGGATGTGGGGAATGATCGAAGACTTGACAACAGGGTCGCGTTCTCCATTGAGTTTGACTTAAGCGACAGGCTTTGAAAATGCTATTTCCTGATGCTGATTAAGACGTAATAACGAGATGTTGTTATACGTACTGAAAACGAGGAAAAAAGACAAAGCGCATAGACAAAGGCAATGGAGAACCGACATTCCGGAAACCATTTATAACTGTATTGCAATGCAGACCTACGACGTACCCCAGTGGATGTTTCAATCTGACCTAAGGTTATGCCTTGAGTTGCAGCTCGTTACGAGGTCGATGGCAGACTTCGTTGAATGCGAATGCATCACGAATGGTTAGACTAGCCATGGGATAAAGCATATTCTTCTTCTTAAGGGAAGGTTATGCAGACAAATGAATAGCGAGGGAACAAATGACTATCACAGTATAAAAGCGGCTGGCATTCGATGCGAGCCGCTTTTGTTTGCCTTTTTGCTGTGTCAATTCGCTTCGTAAGCACGAACCCGCAGCGTCAAGCCTTTTTCCCGGCAGATTGCCTGGCACTTCTGTATTTCCCCGTCGCCAATCGTATCGACCACCGTCAGCACGACATTTTTTACAAAGGCCTTGCATTTTACTGCGAAAGCCAGCATCGCCTCATAAGAACCCCGGCCGTACTTGCTGCGCGTCAAATCCAAGTATTTCGCCGCATCGGCGGCATTCAGGCTGATCGATATCGTATCGAGCAACCCAGCAAAGAGCGGCGCCGTATCTTTTTGGTATTCCAAGTCGCTCAAGCCGTTTGTGTTTAGCCGTGTTGGCATCTGTGGGGCTTTTTCCTTTACATAGCGCATGATTTCGAGCAAGGCTTCCAGACGCATCGTCGGTTCCCCAAAACCGCAGAACACAATTTCCTTCATCCGTGTCCAATCCTGTTTCTCCAATTCGGCAATGACTTCCAAGGCTGTCGGTTCCTGTTTAAGCCACAAGCTATTCGCCGGCCCCATATCCTTCAAGTGCCGCAGGCAAAACGTGCAGGCGCAGTTACACTGATTGGTGATATTGACATAAGCCGGCCGCTGCCCCTGCGGCACTTCCTGTACACTTGCCGCAAAATCTATGTAGGTATGCTGTTTCGTAAATGTGTAGACGATCATCTTTATCCGCTCCTCTTATTTCAATTCCGTGAGATACTCCTCAAAACAGATTCCGTAATTCCATGGCAGATCCAAGCCGACGGTATACGCGAGTGATTTGCTGATAAAATCTGCCGCTTTTTGGACGGCAAAGGTCAGATCTTCGCCCTTCACCAGACTGGCGGCAACAATGGCGGAAAAGGCATCGCCCGTGCCGGACCGGTCACCGCCGATCTTTTTGACGCTGACAACATGGCTCTCGTGCCCCTTTTCATAAATGAAATTATGAAGAATATCCCCCTCCGACAAGCCCGTAATCACGACCTTGCTCGGCCCTTTGGCACAGAGCTCTTCCGCCATCGCCAGCAGTTCAGATTTCTCCGCCCAGCCAGATTTCGGATATGGTCGATCCAGCAGCTCGCATACTTCCGTCAGATTTGGCGTCACCAAATCGGCAAAAGCCACAAGGCGCTTCATTTCCCGGCACATGGCGGGCGTATAGGACGAGTACAGCCGGCCATAATCCCCCATAACCGGATCCATCAGAATCATCGTCTGGTCGGTTTTAAACATCTGCAAAAAATCGATGACGATATTGATCTGCTCCGCGGATCCCAAAAAGCCCGTACATATGCCGTCAAATTTTATCTTCAACGCCTGCCAATTTTCCATATAGGGACGCATGTGCTCCGTGTAATCATCCATATAATGCTGTGAAAACCCGGTATGCGCCGACAAAATCGCAGTAGGTAAAGGGCATGCCTGCACTTTCAAAGCCGAAATAAGCGGCAGCCCCACCGCTATCGAGCAGCGGCCAAAGCCGGTAATATCGTTAATGAGCGCAATGCGCTTTTGTCTTTGTATCACCATAAAACAAACTCCTTTACTTTATCCCCTCTATTATACGTCATTTATCCTGAAAAATAAAACGCAAATATGTTAGAATAGATACTGTCCAACGATCTATATTCAGGAGGCTATTTTTTTATGAAACGATGTTATTTTATTGGCAGCAGTCTATTGCTGCTTTTATTGCTGCTGAGCTTCGGCTGCCGCTCTTTTTCGCAGGCCCCGGCAGTAGAAGTGACGCCGGAGGAGGTCGAAGCTGCATTATTGCCAGCTGAGCCGGAAGCTGCAGTTCCGCTTATCGTCAATGACGATTTTTCCAATCTACCACCGGCTGATCCAGCCCAGCCGGTCTATGACCGCTACACGATCCGGGAGCGAAAGCAGCAACACCTGCCCTTAAAGCTGCCCGAAATCAAACCGTATGCGGCGGAAAAGACCGTCTACCTGACTTTCGATGACGGGCCGGATGCAAAAAACACGCCGGCCGTCCTCGACATCCTCAACAAAGCCGGCATCAAAGCGACCTTTTTTGTTCTCGGCAAAAAAACCGAACTGCAGCCCGCTATTCTGCAGCGCATCTACCAGGAAGGACATGCCATCGGCAATCACAGTTACGACCACGTCTACGCCAAACTGTACGCTTCACCGGCCGCCTATATCCAGGAAATCGACCGGACAGATGCCATCATCCAGTCGATCATCGGCGTGCGCCCGCTGATCAACCGAGCACCGGGCGGCACTGCCGGACATTTCACCAAGGCTTTTTCGGCAGCGCTGACCGCGAACGGCTATCTTGAATACGGCTGGAACATCAGCACCGCGGATGCCGCACCGAACCATCCTGTCGCGCAGGACTTCATCGACAACGTCCTCGCGCAGATTGAAGCGCATCCTTACCTGTCCAGCCATGCGATCGTACTCATGCATTCTTCCGAGGACCATGAGGAAACCGTCAAAGCGCTGCCCCGCATCATTCAGATTTTCAAGGATCGCGGCTACAACTTCGGCGTGATTACGCCGATGACGCCAAGCGCCTGGTAAGCAGCGAGCACCTGCCAGCCCGCCTGCGAGCAAAAAAATGGAGGCATCTCAATTCGTTTGAGACGACTCCATTTTTTTATCGCTTCACCAGGCGCAAGCGCCTTTTCGGCGGCTGTTCGCGGGATTCTCCCCCCGGCAGCTGCGGAGGATGCTTTGCCGCATAGCGGCCCACATTTACCAGCATGCCGATGCCGACCATATTCAAAATCAGGGAAGTACCGCCATAGCTGATAAACGGCAGCGGTACGCCAACGACGGGGATCAGACCGATAACCATCGCCATATTGGCCACGGCCTGCCCGACAATCAAGATGAGAACCCCACAGGCCAGCATCCGGCCAAAACCATCTGCCGCCCGATTGGCAATTTTTCCGATATAAACCGCCAGGGAAAAAAGCAGAAAAAGCATAAAAAAGGCACCGATATAGCCGTTTTCCTGGCAATAAATTGCAAAAGCAAAATCCGTATGCGCTTCCGGCAGATAATAATATTTGCTCACGCCCTTGCCTAAGCCCATGCCAAAAAGGCCGCCGGAACCGATGGCCGACATCGACTGCACAGTCTGGTATCCCTGATCCTGCTGATATTGCCAGGGATCATACCAGGTCTTGATTCGTTCCAAACGATAGGGCTGGAGAAACGACAGTAAAATGATGACAGCGGCTGCCAGACAGGCGAGCAGACCAACCCATTTCGTACTCATTCCAGCCAGTACGTACATCAGCATCGGTATGCCGAGCACCAAAAGCATCGTTCCCATATCCGGCTCGAGCTCAATCAGCAGGGCCATGACGACAAAAACCCCTGCCGGGACATTTTTCAATGTGATCTTTTGCTGGTGATCAATTCGCGGCCCGAGATACGCCGCCGCCATGACGATGGACACCAGCTTGGCCAGTTCGGATGGCTGAAACTGCATAAACCCCAGCCCCAGCCAGCGCTTTGACCCATTGACTTCGACGCCGACAAACAATACCAGCAGCAACGCGCCGATCGTAAACACCATGCCAAACGGTATCAACGTCCGCCAGCGATGATAATCAATCCGGATCGAAAGAAGCAGCGCCAGCAGGCCGATGCCGATACTGATCAACTGCCGCATCAGGAAAAAATACGGGTTATGATATTGTGTTTCCGCCACGATAAAGCTGGCACTGAATACATTGATCGTCCCCAAGATAATAAGTACCACCATAATGGCCAATACCGCTTCCATATCACTTATCCAAAATTTTTGGCGCGGTGGCAGCATACTAAAGACCTCCTCCGGTATCCATCAGGCAAAGACGACTTCACAGCGATTTATTTTTTCACCAAAGCCGCTGAATTTCCGCTCGTATTCCGTCATGATATTGTCAGCCATACCGCTGTTGTGCAGATCAAAGGACAAGGCTTCTACCGGCAAATTTGCCAAGGCAAACTGTTCCAATGAAAAATCAAACAGCGGCCGATTGTCCGTCTTAAAAAAGAGCTTGCCGCCTTGGGGGAGCAGTCTGCGGTATTTTTCCAAAAAGCTCAGATGCGTCAATCGCCTTTTGGCATGGCGGGCTTTAGGCCAGGGATCGCAGAAATTCACATAAAAACGTGTTACTTCGCCCGGCGCAAAAATATTTTCAATATGATTGATATCAAACGTCAACAGGCGAACGTTCTTCAGTTCCATGGCTCTGATTTTTTTAGCGGCATAATAGATGACATCCTGCTGAGCTTCAATACCAATGAAGTTGATTTCCGGATGGCGCAGAGCCATCTGGCTGATAAAATCGCCTTTTCCCGTCCCCAGTTCTACATGGAGATCTGCCGTTCGGCCAAAGATCGCCTGCCATTGGCCTTGCTTTTCCTCGCCAATCTCCGTTTCCGTCGGATATACAAAATCACTAAAATCCAAAATAGCCTTATCAATCCAAGGCTTTTTCCTTAAACGCAAATTCCCCTACTCCTTTATTCTCACTTTTCCAATTCGTATTTCTTCAGATAGCGATATAAGGTCACCCGGCTCACATTGAGCAAATTGGCCAGCCGGCTGACATTGCCGCCAGCGGCCTGCCAGGCTTTGACAAATACATCGCGATCTTCTTTCCACTTGTTGTCCGGCTTGATATCGCCCATCAGGTTGATGTTTTCCGGCCGAATCACCGTTTCCGGCGTATTGAAGAAAGCGTATTCCAAAACGCCCTGCAGCTGTTTGATATTCCCCGGCCAATCGTATTTTTCCAAAACCGCTATAGTTTCCGGCAAAACGATTTTTTCCTTCATCTGATGCTGTTGTGCCAATTCCAACAGGATGTGGTTTACGAGCACCGGAATATCTTCGCGGCGGCTTCTGAGCGCCGGTACGCGGAGCACGCTCTTCGAGACGATTTCATACAGCGATTTTTCAAACAGGCCGCGTTCCGACAACCGCTTTAAATCGCTGTCGCAGGCAGCAATAATGCGCACGTCAATCGGCCGTTCCACATTTTCACCAATGCGCTTCATCTTCTGCGCCTGCAGGGCTTTGGCCAGCGAAATGGCCAGGCCTTTCGGCAATTTTTCGATCTCATCCATGAACAACGTGCCGCCGCTGGCCAGCTCCAGTTTTCCCGGGTGGCTGATATCCGGACTCAGAACCACACCAAACAATTCCTGTTCCAAAAGTTCCGGCGTCGCATCGCCGCAGCGCAGCGATATCAATGGTCCGGCAGCTCGTGAGCTGGCTTGATGAATTCCATGCGCCATGCGCTGTTTGCCCGTTCCAGATTCCCCTTGCAGCAATACATGATGTTTGTTGCGAGCCACCCGTGAGGCCTTGTCTTTGATGGCAGCAAAAGCCGAGCCGTCTCCGACCATCGAATTCAGGCTGTATTTTGCCGTATAACCGGCGGCATGAGCCACCAGGGTGCGCAGGTCTTCAATCGGCATCGATACCGCAACGACGCTGCTGACCGCTTGGTCGGAATCGCGCTCAAACGGCACAACGGTCGTGATATCTTCATAGGTTTTGGCCCGGGTAATCCAGGTAACTTCTTTGTTATAAGAGGGCACCCCTTTAAAGCCTTTGTATATCGGCGTATGGCGATAATTGAGCACCACGTCGTTCAGGTTCAGATACGGCTGATCTTTTTTGTTTTTGGCACCAATGCCTGCCAGCCGCTGTAAGCCAAGCTTGTTAGCATAGGCGACATCGCCGCCCGGCATCACATGATAGACGGCAAACGGGGTCGCATCTAAAATCGTTTCCTGCGCTTTAATCCGCATGGACTGGCTCAAATGCATCTCCAGGGCATTTTTCATCGTCAGCAGCAAGGAGATCACCGCATCCTGCGGCAAAGACTCATAGTCGGCCGACACCAGCGTCAACACGTAAACGAGTTCCCCGCCGATGATAATCGGTGCCGAGCAGGCATCTCCGCCCTGACAATCCTTGACCCACATTTCTGGTCCAAACAGCCAAAACGGCATCTTTCGTTCATAGGCAATGCTGATACTCGATGTTCCAATATCCGCAATGCCGACGCGGGCGCCTTCGATTTCACCCGGCGTCTTCTGATAAAACGGCAGGGAATAGCTTTTGAGCACAGTGCAATCCGCATCGACAAGCAACAAACTCAAATTGTACTTTTGCAAAAACTCCCGAATTTCTTCGACAAACGTTTCCAGGTAGCCGATGGCATTGGCATTTTTCAGCTGCGCCGCGGCAAGCGCCTCGGGCGCAAGATGGTGCTCTGTCAAAAGCTTTTCCGTGCCAATCTGAAAACGCTGGCTTTGCTGCCAGGATTCAGCAACCCATGGGTGCACATTGGGATCCAGCACATTTTGCTCTATATACTTCTTATAGTATCCTTCTAATTTTTCCCTGCTGCGATGTTCTCTGATCATCTGACATCCTCCTAAAAGCGCAGTCATTGCTGCACTTTAAATAATTCCACGCATACTTCTGTATTCTATATTGTATCAAGCATTTCACGAAGTAGCAATTACTTCAAAAAAAAACTTTACAATCCGCTAAAAACATTCCATAAATGCAGCGATTTGTTACAATGTGCCTGACTGTCTTTAATTCATATTGATTTTTTGCCTTATATATCCCTATAATATAAACATAGGTTTGTAATGAAATGGAGGAATCCCCTTGCATCAGGAAGAACGCCTGCTGGCAATTTTTACATATTTAAAAGAAAACCAAAAAATGTCCATCCACAAGATTTGCGAACAGCTCCAGGTGTCGCGCGATACGGCCCGACGCGATATCCTGAAACTACTGGAACAGGGAACGGTAACGCGGACGTATGGCGGCATCAGTCTGCCGGTACTCAAAAATTCCTTGAAGGAATACCGCGAACGCTTGCAGGAAGGCTCCGCCGAAAAAGAACGGCTGGCACAAAAAGCCTATGAATTCATTCAGCCCAACGGCCATTATTTTTTTGACGTATCGACGACTGTGCGCTTTCTTGCCCAGAAAGTCGACAAACCGATCTGGGTATGGACGCATTCATTGGATAATGTTGAAGTACTTTCTGAAAAAGACAATGTTCAGGTTTCGACAATCGGCGGCCGGCTGCAAAACAAAGACCGTTTTTTCTACCACCCCAATTGTGCTGAATACATCAGTTCACTGCACTTTGATGCCGCTTTTCTCGGCACGGCTACGATCAACCACGAGGGCCTTTATTATACCGATGAAAGCGATGCTTTCCTCAAAAAGGAAGCCATCAAACACTCCGAATGCACCATCGTCCTCGCCGAAGCCGATAAATTCAATGCGACGAGCTATCACAAAGCCGCCGGCTGGGCTGAAGTCGATATTCTCATCACTGATGCCGAACCCCCACAGGATGTGAAGCGCATCCTCACCGCGCACAAAGTGCAGGTCATCATCGTCTGATCCAGTGCCGCTTTGTGGCCAAAAACAATGTAAGGAGCTGCGTTCATGTATCGTTTAATTTGCCTTGACATCGATGGAACACTGCTGAATTCCCAGCACAAAATCACCGCAAAAGTCAAAGCCGCTGTACAAAAAGCGGCAAAGCGAGGTCTCTGCCCCGTCCTCGTATCCGCCCGCATGCCGCAGGGCATGCGCTTTCTGCTGGAAGAATTGTCCCTGAACACCCCCATGATTTGCTACAGCGGCGCGCTGCTACTTGACGATGCGGGCACATATGCGCAAAAAACGCTGGCCGCCGCTTCAGTAGAGACGATCTGGACTGCGGCCAAAAAGCAGCAAATCCATGTCAGCTTGTATAAAAATGATCGCTGGTATATCGAAGCGTTGGATGACTGGGCCCGGGAGGAAAGCCGTATCACCCATATCACGCCGCAAATTGCCGACTACAGGCAGCTGCTCGGGCACTGGCAGGCAGCGGGCGACGGCCCCAACAAAATTCTCTGCCTGGCCGAGGCTGACAAGCTGCAGAATTTTATGAACCAGTTGCACCTCGCAGACGTGACCGTCTACCGCTCAAAGCCAACGTATCTTGAGATCGGCCATGGCGAGGCCTCAAAAACAGCCGCAATCCGCCTGCTGGCCGAAAAGCTTCATATCACAAGAGAAGAAATCCTGGCGATTGGCGACAACTACAACGATATCGACATGCTCGAATATGCCGGTCTCGGGATAGCCATGGGCAATGCGCCACCGGAAGTCAAAGCCCGGGCCAACACCACAACGGCGACAAACGATGCTGACGGCGTAGCCAGCGCCATCGAAAAATATTGTTTTGGGCAATAAGCGGCAAACATGCTATAATTAACTATTATTGTACTAAATATTGGAAAGATTGGTGATTCTCTATGGCAAGACTGTCAAAACGCATTCAACAAAAAATCCAAAAACCGGCGGTTCCAGCTGAAAAGAAAAAACCCGGCCGTGATATTATGCTGATTCTCCTGATCATCCTGTGTTTTTCTATTCTGACCATCGGCTGGCAGATTCTTGGCACAATTGATATCGTCATGTACCTGATGCTCGGCATATCTTTAATCTGCACCTATGCCCGCAAGCATGCAAATCTTCCGGAAGCAGTCCAGCTTTGGCTGGACAGAGCCGGTCTCGCCTGCATGGGCTTGGCTTTCGTTTTTTTCCTCTATGTAGCTTACCTGCAATTTAACGCCGCAGCCTAAAGGCACCGCCGGCGGCGGGAATTCCCTTCTCCGGTGAAAACAGTCCTGGTTTAAACAATAAAAAATCCATCGCCAGCTCCGTGGCGATGGATTTTTTATTGTTTAAACCAGAGCAATCAAGCGAATATGCCAAGTGCATAGCCGGCAATGCCGATGGCAAACAGGCCTAGAATCAACAGCAGCGGATTCATGCCTTTTTTCAGCAGATACATGCAGGCAAATGTCATCAGCAATGGCACGATGCTCGGCATCAGGCTGTCCAGAACCGTCTGCACGGTCGTCACTACCATTTTGCCGTCGCTGGCCGTATAACTTGAAAGGACAAAGGGCATGTTCACGGTCGTCCATTTGGCAACCAGGGCCCCCATGACCAGCAGCCCAAGCACCGAAGCTCCTTCGGTCAGATAGCGTAGCTTATTGCCACCGATATCAGAGACAAGCTTCGTGCCTTTCTCGTAACCATACATTACCCCGTACCAATTCGTCGCCAAACGGATTGCATTGAAGGCCACAAAAAAGATCAACGGGCCGATGATGCTTCCGGTTAAAGCGATCCCCGCGCCGAGAGCCGCAAGAACCGGCCGCAGCGTGCCCCAAAAGATCGGATCGCCGACTCCAGCTAAAGGGCCGATCAAGCCGATTTTGACGCCGCTCAGTGATGCCTCGCTGATATCCGCACCATTCGCCTTTTGTTCTTCCATCGCCGCTATGATGCCCATAATCGGCGTGGCCAGAAATGGCTGCGTATTAAAAAATTCCAAATGCCTCTGCAGGGCCGCCTTGAGTTCATCCCCCTGATACAGCTTTTTCAAAGCCGGGATCATGGATACGCAGAAGCCGATGGCCTGCATTCTCTCAAAATTAAACGACCCCAGTAAAAAATTGGAGCGTATGAATATAGAAACCAAATCACTTTTTGTCAATCTTTTTTCCGCCATGATAATTCCTCCTTCATCATCACATTAAATCTGAATCGTCAATCGCATCGACATTGCTGGCACTCACGCATCCAGTCGAATTCAATTGGCGATCAAGCGATTTAATGTGGAAATATGCACAGATGAGGCCGACAGCCCCGAAACCGATAAGGTTGATATTCGTGAATACCGCAAGCAGAAAACCGATGAAAAAAAATGGCATCAGCGATTTTGCATTCATCATATTGATAACCATAGCATACCCGACAACTACGATGAAACCGCCGGATACCTGAAGGCCGCGCGTGATGACCTCCGGAATCGAAGCAAGCAGGGAGTTGACGACATCGGTACCGGCAACCATGCCAACCAGTGCCGCCGGCACGGCAACCCGGATTGCCTGCAGCATCAGACCGAGAAAATGGCACATTTCAATGCCGCGAATATTGCCTTCCGCCGCATATTTATCGGCAAGGTGCTGGAAAAACACCGTGATGGTGCGGACGAAAATCGTCAGAACCTGCCCGGCAGCGGCAATCGGAATGGCGATGGCAATCCCGGCGCCGATGGACTGATGGCCGACGATGACGAGGATGGCCGAGATAACACTGGCCAAAGCAGCATCCGGCGCCATAGCGGCACCAACATTCATCCAGCCAAGGGCGAGCATTTCCAAGGTACCGCCCAAGATGATCCCCGTAGTGAGATCCCCGAGGACAAGCCCGACCAAAGTGCAGGCAATCAGTGGACGATGCGTCTGGGCTTCGTCAAGCACGCTTCCCATCCCGGCAATAGCGGCAACAATAATTAACATAATAAGAGTTCCTGTTTCCATAAAAATAGCTCCTTTCAAATTTTCATATTTTTACAATAAATTCATGGATTGCAACTTTTCCATCACATCGACTTTAGGATCCTTTACCAGCTGGCGCAATTCGAGCTTTACGCCCTTTTCATGCAGTTTCTTCAAGGATTCTACATCCTGATCGTTGACCGAAACAGCCTGTGAGATCTGCGTCTTACCTTCGACATAGCGCATGCCGCCGAGGTTCACCGTATCAAAAGGAATACCGGCCTCGACCATCCGCAAGACATCGGTCGGATTCGTAAACAAGAAAAACGTATTGAAGCTGTCATATTTCGGGTTGTTAAAAGCTTCAATCGCTTTTTGCACCGGTACGATGTACGCCTTGAGTCCCGGCGGTGCGACCTGCAGAACCAGCTGTTTTCTGAGCTCATCCTGCGCCACCTCATCGCTGCAGCACATAATGCGATTGCAGGAATACGTTTTTACCCAAACCGTTGCTACCTGCCCATGGATCAAACGGTCATCGATTCTGACATAACTGATTTTCATAATTTTACCTCCACTTTCATGCATCTGCCGCCCGGCCGGGCTGATCAGAGTTCTTCTGTTGCCATTTTTTCAAATAGAGTCCGGTGAAAATTGCTCTGCCCGGTTTGTCCGGCAGCCAGTGCCCGCTCCATAACCTCCAGGATCGGCACAGCCCCTTCCATGCTTTGCATGCTCAAAACCTCAATGAGCATGGGCAGATTCACGCCTGCGGTGATGGCGTAATCGTCCGACCGCATGGCAACACGGCAAGCGGCATTATACGGGCTGCCGCCAAAAAGATCATTCAGAAAAATCACGCCATTTGACGTATCCAGTTCCTCGATCGCGGCATCGTACTCTTTTACTAAATCCTCAACTCCTTTTCCCGGAATAAGATGAATGGTCTTTACATTGCTTGTCGGCCCGAAAATCATTTCGGCTGTTTTCAGAAGCTCCTCGGCAAAATAGCCATGGGTTCCGATGATGATTGCCAGCATAAGCAGCCTCCTTTTTGCCTACAATGCTATCTTCGACTTTGTCATTGTAGAATAAAATGTTGTTCGACTATTACTTATGCAATTTGCGCGCCAAGTTGTGTGTCAAAATAAAAAGCGCCGTATCCAGCAGTTCCTGTCAAAAAACCCGCACCATACCGACACACTTTTTTTAAAAAGTGACACGCTGGCGAAATAATTTGGCACACTACCGGACGGCGCTGACACAGTATTTGTCTACATTGTTTTTTATTCGAAAAACTATACCATCGAGGCGATAAATAACTTTTCATCGCGGGTCAGGTCAATCTTAATAGAATTCTCAAAAATCGCGGCGGCAGCATCAACGCAACGCAGTTTGCTTTCGTCAATCGGCGGATATTCGCTTTCGTCGTAGCGGAGGCTGCTGTGCAGAACCATTCTTTCCAGCGCACAGCCGCAATGGACTAAAAGCCGGATGCGCTGTGGATTGGTCAATGCATAACCAAGCTGTTTTTCCAAACACGCATCAAACTTCAATAGTGTGTCAAGAATCTTAGCTGGATTCAAGTAGGTCAGCATTTCCACCAAGCTTTCTTCGCAGAAGCTGCGCAAAACCAGATTTTTATTTTTGGCCGCTACCCGCGAATTCCCCCGGCCGAGCAGGGTCTGCAAAATGCTTTCCACTTCGCCGTCAATCACTTTTTCCAGCGGAATAAAGGGCACATCGCATTTCGGGTTAGATGATCCCACCGCCGCCAGAATATGGTACTCCTCGGCAATCCGGGCAATCGATTCCTTGACCTTGAACAAGCCAATCGGCAAAACCTTAATCGGCTGCGATGTTATGGTCAGCAAAATATCTTCGAGGATTTTTTGCAGTTTTTCCGCCGTGCCCTTGCCCGAGGCGCAGATCGTAACGATCGCTTCCGCCCGCTTGGCATGCCCCGCCGGCAGGACATCCACCGTATTTTCATAGCCTTTGAAATTTTCCAAGGAATCGTAAATGGCATTCAGACTGATCCCGCTGACATCCGCTTTGCGGATGGCTTCTAAGACCAGCGGCGTCGATACCATATCCATCGTCTGCGCCGGAATTTTGAGCTGTTCACTGAGCATCGGCCCAAAATTAACAATGGAGCCCATATCCGTCAAAAGCAAAACGCCTTTCTGGCAATTCATCCGGCTGAGCTTCTGCAGCAGTTTTGCAAAAATCTCTTGCGGCTGCACTTCCAGCGGCATGTCAAAGACGACCAAATTTTTCAATTTAACATTCAACAGTTTTTGAGCGACATCCGTCATCGAGCTCGCTGTATGTACTCCATGCATGATCACCGCAATGATAATTTTGTCATCATCATCGTCTTCCTTTAAAGAATTGAGCAGCATAGCAAAATATTCAATTTCCGGCGGTGGAACCGTTACGTGATAATAACTTTCTATTTTTTTCTTGATCTGCAGAGCCAGCCGGAACTCTTCACTGTCCTGGCTCACAGTGCCCTCGATCGCATGTCCGGACAAAGGCTGCTGGGATTTAATGCGCTTGAAAAACACGCTTAAATGCAGGCTGAAGGCATACAAGAAGCGATCCATCGAACTTATCTTCAAATATTTTTGCACGACAGTGGCAATTTCTTCTGTAAAATCGATTAAATCGCAATCGATGATTTTCAGCAGCCGATCATGGACGGACATGGGAAAATCGCTTTGCTGATTGCAGAAAGATTTTATGTACGCATTGACATCGGCCGCTATGATTTGTTTAATGACTGCGCTCTTGATGTTTTCGCTTTTTAAGGCTTTGACTTTTTTGTCGACCAAATGATACAGGTTGAAGGATGTATCTTCCTGCTCTTCGATCGGCAGCTTTCGCCCTGTCGGCGTGATGAACAGTGGCTCACTGACGTATTGACTGATCAAGGCGAGATCACGCCGATTGGAACTGAGCGCCAACAAACCCGATTTTATGGATGGCGGCAGGATTTTGAAATCAATTTCGATGTAATCCGGATTGTCGATGCCATTGAGAAAGGCCTGCGCGCACAGCAATTTAATATTGGACTTCATCTGTCCGACATTGCCGTTGCCAATACTGCCG
>Ga0183099_1000544_pt1 | contig 26896 bp, 24 predicted proteins | sample Biomet1_FD_127788 | JGI IMG/M metagenome (GOLD analysis project Ga0183099, IMG submission 127788) | Microbial communities from bioreactor (seeded with anoxic lake sediment) at LBNL, California, USA - Biofuel metagenome 1 | ecosystem: Engineered > Bioreactor > Anaerobic > Unclassified ...
AAATGCTACATTGCAATTTAATTTGTAGGCATTTGTTTAAAAGAAAATATATCGTAGACATAGCTGAAAGAAAAAGGTTGCGTGTTTAGGATATGGCTTGCAGCTGTCATTTATCTCATGGAAGAGGTGAATACAGCTGCTTTGTTTTTTTATGAAAATTATGGTGAAAATAACGGAGCTTTCTTTGCTCATGAAGCCTTTTGATCTGGAATACGTATCAAGTAGATTAATGCTACGGCAAAAAACGCCGTTGATCTATGCTTTTGAGTATAAATCAACGGCGTTTTTGTCTACAATATTTTATTATGTGTTTGTTGAAGCCATTATTCAGTGGGTGCCGCAAAAGCCGGTTTCATCGACAAAGTGGCAGGCGACTTGGTGATTGCCAAAAAATTTCATCGGTGGATCTTTTTCTTGGCAGATATCTTTTACATAAGAACAGCGTGTGCAAAAGCGACAGCCTTTTGGTGGATTTATTGGGCTTGGCAGCTCGCCGGCAAGATGGATACGATCCTTTTGGTCATCGGGCTCGGGCTCGGGAATAGCCGATAGCAATGCTTCTGTATAAGGATGGAATGGTTTTTTATAGAGATCTTCTGTGTCAGCAATCTCGACAATCTTTCCTAAGTACATTACCGCTACCCGCTGGCTTATATAGCGAACCATTGCAAGGTCATGGGCAATAAAAAGATAGGTAAGACCTAATTCTTTTTGCAGCTTACTTAAAAGGTTCACAATCTGTGCTTGTATAGAAACATCCAATGCGGAAATCGGCTCATCGCAGATAATGATTTTGGGATTGATCGCTAAGGCTCTGGCGATGCCGATACGTTGACGTTGACCGCCGCTGAATTCATGAGGGAAACGATTCGCTTGCTCGGGGCTAAGGCCGACGAGATTCAAAAGTTCATAGACGCGAGCCATTCGTTCCGTGCGCGTTTTATAAACATGATGAATGTCTAATGGTTCACCGATGATATCACCTACGGTCATGCGCGGGTTTAAGCAAGCGTAGGGATCCTGAAAAATCATTTGGATTTTTTCATCAGAGAAGGTTTCGCTATTTTGAATTTTTTCGCCTTCAAAATAGATTTCTCCAGCAGTAGGTTCATATAAACCGATGACCGTGCGTCCTGTCGTTGATTTTCCGCAGCCGGATTCCCCCACAAGTCCGAGGGTACGGCCTTTTTCAATAGAAAAGGTCACATCGTCGACGGCTTGCAAGATTGCTGAAGGGCGGCCGAAAAAATTTGTATTTACGATGAAATGTTTTGTCAGATGTTTTACTTCTAAAATATTTTCTGCCATCATTGAATTCCTCCGTCTGCCTCTGTTTTATGTAAAAGCCAGCAGCTTACATAGTGATCATGTCGTTCACTGTTTGCAACTTCAGTTGGGGGCGGAGCTTCACGGTCGCAGATTTTCATCGCATGAGGACAGCGCGGCATAAAAGGACAGCCTTTGATATCATAGAGTAAATCGGGCGGCTGGCCCTCGATGACGGTAAGTTCCTCTGTCTTATCATCGGTAAGTCGAGGCAGAGACTTCAATAAACCCAATGTGTAGGGATGTTGTGGATGGTGAAAAATATCTCTCGCCGTACCTTTTTCTAAAACTTTGCCGGCATACATGACAAGGACTTTGTCACACAGATTTGCTATGACGCCAAGGTCATGAGAAATCAAAATGATTGACGTGTGCAGCTTGTTTTTGAGTCCGGCCATGAGATCGAGTATTTGAGCCTGAATCGTAACATCTAATGCTGTAGTGGGTTCGTCGGCAATGATGAGCTTTGGGCTGCAGGCAAGTGCCATAGCGATCATCACGCGTTGGCGCATTCCACCACTGAATTGATGGGGATAATCTTTTAGTCGATTTTTAGGGTTTGGAATGCCGACAAGCTTGAGCATTTCAATCGCTTTTTGTCTGGCTTCTTGTTTTGATAATTTTTTATGCAATACTAAACTCTCTGTAAGCTGTGTTCCTATTTTTAGAACAGGATTTAATGAGGTCATCGGGTCTTGGAAAATCATTCCGATGTCGTTGCCACGGATCGATTGCATGGTTTTTTCGCTCATGCCTAGGAGATCAGTGCCGTTCATTGTGATTTTTCCGTGAGAGATATAGGAGTTTTCCTCCGGCAAAAGCCGCATGATTGCGTGCGCTGTTACACTCTTGCCGCAGCCGGATTCACCGACGATTCCGAGGACTTCGCCGCTTCCAATTTCAAAATCTACACGTCTTACGGCTTGTATTGTACCGCGATAGGTTTTGAAGCATATCGCTAAATCTTCTACTTTTAAAACAGGTTCTTGCTGCATATATTACGCATCCTTTCCTCCAACATCATCGTATTTTTAGCGGCGCATCTTTGGATCGAGTACATCACGTAAGCCATCGCTGAAAAAATTGAAGGCTAGCATTGTTATACTGATAGCAAGTGCCGGGAAAAATAGCTGAAATGGGTATTCTCGAAGACTGGTGACTCCTTCAGAAGCAAGTACGCCCCAACTTGCCATCGGAGCCGAAACGCCAAGGCCGATAAAGCTCAAAAAAGCTTCTGTAAAAATCGCATCTGGTATCGATAGGCTCAGTGTGACGACAATTGCGCCAATGGCATTTGGGATCAAATGTTTTTGCAGGATGCGGCGATTGCTGGCACCAATGGTGCGCGCGGCAAGAACGAATTCTTGCTCTTTCATGGACAGGATTTGTCCACGTACAATTCGTGCCATTTGCAGCCAATAACCAATGCCAAGGGCAATGAAGATATTGATAAGGCCAGGCTTCAAGATGACCATGAGTAAAATGACATAAAGAAGAACTGGCACGCTGTAGAGAACGTCGACAATATTCATCATGATGCGGTCGACGGTGCCGCCAAAAAAGGCTGAAATACCGCCGTAAATGACACCGATGACAAAATTGAGTATGCTTGCAACGATACCGATTGACAAAGATATACGTGCACCGTAGAGAACGCGTATGAAAAGATCACGGCCAAGGTTATCTGTGCCAAACCAATGTGCCGCACTGGGGCCTTGGTTTGTTTGCAAGAGATCTTGATCGGAGTAAGATACGCTCGATAATATAGGTCCGAACGTAGCGACCAAAAGCAAAAATACGACCACACACAAACCGGCCATTGCGACTTTGTCACGTTTCAGACGAATCCAGGCATCTTGCCAATATCCAAGTGCAGGCGCCTGTTGTATCGTTTGGACTGATTTTAGGGCAATCGGTTCAAAATCTTTTTGTTCTAGTACCATAGCCATGACTCATCCCTTCTTCCCTAGTTTGATGCGTGGATCGAGCAATGGGTACACAAAATCCACCAGCATATTCATCAAAATAATAAGCGCGCTATAGAAAATCGTGACGCCAAGAATAACCGTATAATCACGATTATAAATGCTTGTGACAAAATAACGGCCAAGTCCGGGAATTGCAAAAATCGATTCAATGACAAAGCTTCCCGTCAAAATTCCAGCCGCCATAGGTCCAATGTAGGTGATGACCGGAATGAGTGAATTTGGTAGAGCGTGCCGCCAAAGCACACAGAAGGCAGATAAACCTTTTGCTTTTGCCGTCTTTATATAGTCTTGTCCTAAGACGTCTAACATGCTTGAACGAGTGAGTCGGGTGATAAAAGCCATCGGCATACCGGCCAATGCTGTGGCTGGCAAAATTTGGCTTTTCCAGCCGCTCCACATTGCTGTCGGCAATAAGCCAAGTTTTAAAGCGAAGACTTCAATGAAGAGAGCTGCCATGACAAAACTGGGGACCGCTACACCTAGTGTCGTACAGAAATTAATCACGCGGTCTTGCCAGCGATTGCGTTTAAGTGCAGCAAAAACACCTGCAGGGATACCGATCAAGATCGCCAAAACGATACTATCCATACCAAGCTGGAAGGATACAGGGAAGCTTTCTTTGATGATGTCATTGACTGTGCGACCCTGATATTTAAAGGATGGACCCAGATCTCCATGCACAATATTGACGAGATAATCCGTATATTGTTTTGTCAGTGGGTCGTTTAGTTTATAACGTTCTTCTATGTTTTTCATGACTGCCGGCGGCAGATTTTTTTCCGAAGTGAAGGGGCCTCCTGGAATCGCATGCATCAGCAAAAAGGTCAAGGTGATGACGACCCATAAAACGACCAAGGCATTTAAAAATCTTTTTATAATATAGCCCAGCATAGTCTTTCCTCCAAAATACAAGAAAAGTGTTCTTAAAAACACGTATACACAGCTTAGAAGGCTCCAAAGAGCCTTCTGCTGTGCGTTTTTTCTTGTGAAATTTAAATGATACGGTGCTTATTTTTCAAAGTATGCTGTCTTGAAATTGAATACAGCATTGCCTGGGTCGATGACTCCTTTGAGTTTTGGGTTCAATGCTACCGCATCTACATAGAAGTAGATCGGCAGAACACCCATATCATCGATTGCGATTTTTTCTGCATCATGCATAGCCTGCATACGAACAGTTTGATCGCCGCTGGTTTGTGCTTTTTTTATGAGCTCATCGTATTTTGGATTGCCATATTGCCCATAGTTGTTCGTACCGGTCGAAAGAAGATAATCAGCGAATGTCATCGGATCGAGATAGTCGCCGCTCCAGCCAGCACGGGCAATTTGAGCCTGATGCGTTTTTCTCGTTTGGAGATAGACTTTCCATTCCTGGTTTTGGATTTCGACATTGACGCCGAGATTCTTTTTCCACATTTCTTGAACGGTTTCGGCGATAGCCTTATGATTTTCATTCGTGTTATAAAGCAGTGTAACTGGTGGGAGTCCCTGGCCGTTTGGATACCCGGCTTCCGCTAAAAGTTGTTTTGCTTCTGCGATGTTTTCTTTGAATAAGTCACCAGCTTCTTCGCGGAAATCCTTTTTGGTTGTTGGATCCGTGAAGCCGTTTGGAATCCAGGCATATGCTGGTGTTTTTGTACCATGCAACACATTTTTGACGAGTTCTTCACGATTCAGCGCCAGAGCAAAGGCTTTGCGGACCTTTGGATTATCAAATGGAGCCATCTTTGTGTTGAGTTCATAATAATATGTGCCGACGTTCTTTTCCATGACAACCTTGCCTTCTTTTTTCAAGCGGTCGACATCGGTGACTGGTGGATCCAAGACAAGATCCAGTTCGCTATTGTCAAACATGGATGTAGCTGTAGACATGTTATCGATGAGCGGCATTTCAATGCGAGAAACTTTCACATTGTCTTTGTCCCAATACACATCGTTTTTGACAACGGTGAGCTTGCTATTGTGTTCCCAGGACTGCAATTTAAAAGGACCATTGCCGATGAGTTTTTCCGGATTAGAGGCCCATTCCTTATCAGCCTCTACGATTTTTTTATTTACAGGGAAGGCTGATTGGTGCGAACAAATGCTCAAAAAATAAGCAGTCGGATTGGCCAGCTTGACTTCAAGGGTTTTGTCGTCAATTGCTTTAACGCCAACATTATCAGCACTGCCACCGTTTTTGTTATATTCTTCGGCACCTTTGATTGGATATAGCATATACGCGTATTCTGAAGCGAGTTCAGGGCTCAGCGTGCGCTTCCAGGCAAATTCAAAATCAGCTGCGGTCACTGGATCGCCATTTGACCATTTACTGTCTCTGAGATGGAATGTATATGTAAGGCCATCTTCTGAAACATCCCATTTATCGGCTGCGGCTGCGACTGGTTGACCATCTTTATCCAAGGACGTCAAACCTTCAAACAATTCACCAAGATAGGTTGCTTCCGGAACACCGGTAGCCTTTCCCGGATCAAGTGTTTCCGGTTCGTTACCAAAGGTAGCCTTAATGACCATTTCGTTTTTGTTTGCTGTCGAATCCGTGCCGCAGCCACTAAATACTGAGGTCGCGAAAACGGCTGCAAGAGCGAGCGCTAATAGTTTTCTTTTTTTCATGCAAATCATACTCCCTTTGTTTTATCTGAGCGATTTAGAAATAATAAAACATTTGTGTACGAACGAAAGATTGTAAAGTTCCGCCGGCAAGGCTGTAATCATTGTCATCTAAGGTTGTGGCTCTAAAGAATGCATTTGTCCAAACAACATTTTTGGCAGGAACATAAGAATAAGTCAAGGCAAGTCCCTTGGAGCCGGCGTTTACCCAATAGGTAGTATCTATGCCAACGTTTTTACCAAAATATTCATAATCCAAAGCGATTGCATGTGATCTAGGAATGTTTTTATCTGTTTTTCCATGACCAAAACCTAAGACGTAGCCATAATTTCCCGAAGAACTATTTGTTTTATCATAAGTTCCATATATTTTATAACCATTTGCAAGCTTGGTTGTAAGATTTGTATCCCATACGAGCATGTTGTCCTGCGTGTTATCCTTTGCAAACCATTCTTGAGCGGAAAGGATTCCCGTGGTCGCTTTGCTTAAATCATATGTCAAATCAGCGGATGCGACTGTTGTGAGGTTTGCTAAATGGCTGCCGGCGGCAGGATCGTTTTCAGAATTACTCGAGGTATCAGCGTAGACTAAGCCTACTTTAAGCTTATTGCCGAAGTCGACGCGAGCACCGGTTACGTGATCGTCGTACATGAGGCCCGAACCAAACGTATTGTCGAATCGTCCTACGGTAAGGCCAACACCGCTTTTTCCTAACATGCCGGAAAGATTCGCGACAGAAAGGTAACTGGCTTCACCGTTATAATAGCTAGATGATTCTCCGGCAAATTTGCGATAGGCATCCCAATGGAAGTCTGCTGTCCAGTCATTTTCTAATTGCACTTTTGCGCCGATGTCTATACGATTGTTGAACGTTCGGCTGACCGGCTGTGAACCCATGTGCAAGTTTTGGTAACGTATGCGATAAAAACCACTGACATCTACTTTATCTGCCCAAGATTTCTTTTCAGCAGCAGGGTTTGTTGTTGCGGCTGCCGCGTTCGGGTTATCTTCGTCAACACCGATGATGTGCAGCTCTTTTTGATATTCAGTGGAGAGCTTTTCAATCATTTTTTTCTGGTCTGTAGTTGCATAATCTTCTGCCGCCATGGCTTTACCCACGAGAACGGCGATTTGGCTGCGCGTAAGTTTCTGTGTTTTGTCAAATTTTACATCCGTATAATCTTTGAATACACCACTTTGATACAGATTATCTAAATCTGTATAAGTCCAATCGCTTGTCTGAACAAAAGAATACGGGTTTGGTGATGCGGATGCCACACTGGGCATTACTATACATGCTGTTGTAACTGCCGTAATTGCTGCTAATCCTAATTTTCCCATCAAGCCTTCCACTCCTTAAAAAATGAAATAAAAAAAGGACCGATATTATGATGAGTTGTCCCCCTAGGTAGGACAGTTATCAAATCGCTCCATTGCAAGGCTTATTCTAGTATCTTTTTTTGTGTTTTTCAAGCATTATTTTTGACATTATTTTTTATTTTTTCTGAAATATACAGATTTTTGTATAGAATATTTTTATAATTGGGGATATTTACATAAAAAAATCATATTATCGTGTTATATAAACATGACGAATTGGATGAATGTTTACTGACTGGGGACTGTGATTACAAGATGCACAATATATACAGAATGCTTGTGCATCTTGACATAAATGCACAAGACGGGGTAAAAACAATCCATTCCATAAAAACAAACTGTTTTTTGCAAGTGCATTAAAGATACAAAAAACATGTAAAAACATACATAAAAATAAATAAATATGCAGTTGCTATAAATGCGATTTTCTAAGCTGTATAGTTTTTACTTATGAAAAATAATGTTTTGATTTACATAAGTAATGTACTCAGTCAGAGAAGTTACCATATTCTTTTAGCAAGGAAAGACCGGAAGTGGAATGGAATTTTGATGAAAAGGGATTAAGCCCATAGTACTGGTAAAATTTTTGGCACAAAAAAGGCTCAGCGAAAAATCGCTAAGCCTTTTTTATTTGACGTTGAAATAGAAAACCTATGGTGGAGATGAAGCACGGCTGATAGTAGCCACAATTTAATGCAGGTTATTCAGTTGAATGTATTGCGGTGAAAAATATGGAAGTGGTAAATTTTTATCAAGGTGAATGGACAAATCGAATTTATATAGACATAATATCTGAAGGTATGTCCAGGTAAATTCGTATGGCTTACGTAATGCAGTCGAAGTCTAAATCGTAAAGCAAACTATTGGTTTCGTCTACAGATTTATGCTCGTTGATGGCATAAATTAAGATGCAATCTTCCCGATCTCTTGGGTATAGTATATTTTCTTGGCCGTATTTGAGTAAATGCTGCGTTTCATCAAGGGTCAGTTTTAATGTAAGGGCTAAGCCTATGAGTTTCTTTCGTGAGGGAGCAGTTTTTTTGCCGGATAAAATCTGATAGATGTAGACGCGATCAAATCCAGATTTTTCAATCAGCGTGGATTTATCCATATTTTTTTCTTTTAAGAGCGATTCTAGGTAGTTGGCGATTGTCGGGTGTTGAAGGTCGGTGGCGTTTTTTGCAAGAAAGGAGTTTAATTCATTGCTGTTTTTTATTTCGGAAAACAATTCACTAGTCGATTTTTCGATTGTCATAGGAACTCTCCTCGTTGATTTATGTTATGATAATGATAAGAGATTTTTTTCGAAATTACAAGAGGAGCGACGTGATGGACGGTAAAATGTACATAGAGGATGCTTTTGAAAAGCTTAAAAACCTGCATCAAAGTGAGAAAACAGAAATATGGCTTGTCATGGATGGTCAAAATTATAGGCTTTATATCTTGAAAATTATTGCGAGACAAGGGCTTCCCTATCAACAGCTCGTCAAATTGAAGCATCCCGGATTGCCTGAGATTCGTTATGTGTTTGAGCATGAAAATCATACCTATGTTGTAGAGGAATATCTACAGGGCCAAACACTGGCTCAATATATAGGCGAGAACGAGTTTTTATCAGAAGAAAAAGTAGAAAATATATTAAAGCAGCTTTGCCAATGTTTGATGTTTCTTCATGCACATAAAATTATTCATCGTGATATCAAACCGTCCAATTTGTTTCTTACTGACGATGGACGTTTGAAACTAATTGATTTTGATGCGGCTCGTATCAAGAAGGATAACCAATTGAATGATACAGTGTGTTTAGGAACCAAAGGTTTTGCGGCACCTGAACAATATGGAAGCCAGGCGACAGATGAGCGAAGCGATATTTATGCTCTAGGCGTTACGATGCAGGCTTTACTGGGAGCAAATTATTGCGGCCGCTTAACAAATATTATTGATATGTGTACAGAATATGATGCGAAACGTCGTTTCCAGAATATCGAAAGCTTAGAGGCTGCATTACAGAATAAAGTTATCGTGGAACAAAAGTCTTTTTGGAAATTATCGCTTCATTATCAGATATATCATTTGCCGTTTTTTATAATAGGACTTGGTTTGTTTTTTGGCGTCATATCGATGGGTTATTCAGAGAATTGGCATAAATACGAAGAAATCACATGGCATATAGAGACTGCTAGTCTTGCGCTTTTTGTCTATCTATGCTTTCGTCAGCGGATTTTTCAAAGGCAAAAGGAAAAAATAAAGAATTTTGTTCTTGTCGCTAAAATGGTGAATCAGTTGAAACGCATTTTATTGCTTGTTTGGTATTATTGCATTTGGACTATAGCCTTATTTATATTAATCAGTGCATTGGGCATCAGCTATAGTCGTCCTTGGGAAAAAATTGCTTGTGAGATGGTCTTTATTCTGCCGTTTTTTTTGTCTTATGGATCATTTCAATGGTATTTGGTGAAGGCGAACCTTCGAAACTAAAATCAGTGTATATAGCCCGTGCCAATTATGGTGCGGGCTGTTTTGTTTGTGTATGCTGGCAGCATAACAAAAATGAAATTGTAATCGTTACAATGGCAGTGAGGATGTTGTTTTGAGCAGTGAGCGGATGGCAAAGCATACTGACTGTAATTTATAACTGGGAGGAGGAGAAATGATGAGCGAAAACACGACCTGTCATCTGTATACGATGCGAGAAGAGGAAGAAATCAAGAAAATTGGGCCTAGAATTGCTTTTTATCGGAAACAGAATCGTTTGACGCAGAAAATGTTGGCAGAAAAAGCGAATATCAGCAAAAGCTATTTAGGAAAGATTGAATCGACGCATGCAAAAACAACGCTGTCTTTAGGCATTTTGTACAAATTAGCATGGACCTTGCAGATTGAGCCCTATTGTCTTTTGCGACCGATTCAAGAAGATTACTTGAAACTGGATAGGTAATCTAAAAAAGATTTTGCGTGCAAATATTCAAGATGAAGGAGTAGATAATATTATGGATCCAGTGAGCTTATATGCATTGATTTCCATGCCGTTTGGCTGGAGTGCGTTATCTAAATTACAGCGAGGTTTTATTATCTTTGCTGCAATTGATCGATATATTTTGATGAAATTGATTCTGTCATTTTGTATAGGATGGATTATTCTTCCGCTTTATCTATTAAAGTGCATTTTTCGGATGATTTGTTGGATGTTTTTTGATAAAGAGAAAAAAGTTTCAGATAACAATACTCGTTGATGTAAATTGTGTTTTGTGGATTTCATTTGTACTCATTGTAAGGTTAATCTGATCAAACAATCAAAGGAGCGAATTTTTGTGAAACAGAAATTTTGTACAAATTGTGGCAGCGCATTAGAAGAAACAGCAGTTTTTTGTTCAGTTTGTGGTGAAAAAACATCCAGCGAGAATAAAGAACAACCGATAGAAAAAATACCAGTACCTGTGTTTGAAAAACCAGTGAAGAAGAAGCGATCAAAATTGAAGATTCTAGGAGCTATCATATCGGCGATTGTGGTGCTGTTTATCATAGCGGAAATTAACAGCGGCGGAAGTTCTACTGCTGGACGAGATAAGGCAATTCAAGTGAAAGCAGAAGAAATCGTCAGTGATTATATAAGTGACGAGGCTGCTGCTGAAAAAAAATATAAAGATAAAAAAATTATCGTGACAGGACAGCTGATAGCGAAGCATCAATTTAAAAATACGCAGAATTTTGGTTTGAATTTATATCAAAAAGATGAAAATGGAAAAGTCTATACTGTCGTAGTCGATGTATCGAAAGATAATGTGGGTGATGCCAATAAAGTCAAAGAAGGCGATTTTGTAAGTGCGGAGGGGACTTGTACAGGCAAGGTAGATCAAAATAATCCTAATTTCATTTCGGTGCAAATTAAAGCCAATAAAATCAATCCATAAAGGAGGTCTGTTTGTGGAGAGTTTTTGCAGTCAATGCGGAAATAAGACAGGGGCGGGTATAAAGTTTTGTTCTTCTTGTGGAACGCCTGTCAAAAGGACGGTTGCGGTGTCGAATAAAGAGGAGAGCGAGGAAGACGTTTGCCAGGTCTCGGAAGGTGTTACAAAGGATTATGATATTGCTGCTAATCAAATAGCATCCACTGGTTATGAATTTATTGAACGAAGTTTCTTTGCAAATTCCTTTGGGAAGGTTATTGTAAAGGTTTCCTTTGAGGGGAAACAGGTACTGATTAGGCGGACGAAAAAAATATTTTTATTTAAACCGGAAGAAGAACTGAAGTTGAACAAAGACATTGCACAGATTCATAGTGTTTATTTGGAGAAAAAGTTCAATTTACTTACCATATCAATCATTGCGGCGATTTTAATAATAAGCGTGCTTAAAGGTGAAGTTACTTGGAAGGTATCCTGGATAGCCTGCATCTTTATTTGGGGAATATACAAAAAGACTATCTGTATTAAAATGAAAGATGGCTCAGATATTAGAATCAAAAATATTACTTCTGTAACACAGGTCGAAGCATTGTTTAATAAATTTACAGAAATAAACCCGGCGATTGTCCGCATAATTTGGTAAAATATGAATTGGACGTAATAATAGTTTTGTGCTACATTTGAAGGAAATTAATTTTGCAGGGAGCGATTGGTAAATGAAAAAATTTGTAACAGGATTTATTATGTTGGTGTTGATGATGATTACGTCGGTTGCATTCGCATATAAGCCTTATCCAACGCATTTAGGCGATGATTCGAATTTTGTCTTGTGTGATGGGCATATGGGAACGGCATGGTATGTGGATAGGAGTTCATTGGTTGTACAAAAATACGCACCGCCGCAATACATCATAGCGGTTAATGTAGTGACCGTTGACCGAGCTGATGAAGGAAATACGGATGTAGCAAGTGTAAAGACTTATCGTTTTTTCTATAATTATGATTTGCGCAAGATGTATGTAGATTATAATGGGGGATCTAACTGGCATTATCTTGACCCTCAAGGTTCTTGGGCAGAAACTGGTATTCGGATGCCAGCGGGAGAAATAGCATTTGCTATAGCATATAATTTGAAATTTTATGGAGGGCAATCCTGGTATAATGAGTTTTTACATCGTTCGACGGTTGTTTTTAAGGATGATTTCTATGATAGATTGCGCTGACAAAGTTTTGCTTTGTATTAGTTAAATAAAATAATGCACTGATAAGGCTTAGCGAAAAATCGCTAAGCCTTATCGGATGGGTGAGCGTCATAAAAACTGGTGTTAGTGATAGAATAATGGATGGGGTGATTGATTTTTGTTGATATTAAATTATCAGTTGCTAATGCTATAACTTGATATAATTTACAGAAAATACTGAAAAATTATTTGGTGCAATGTATAGATATGTGGTGCTTTTGCAACTTTTGATTATAAAAATAGATGAATATGAATATTTCATGAAAATATGGAAGGATATTTATAATTTATGTGAAATAATATATATTAAGTGCAATACAATTTTTGAAATAAAAGGATTTAGTATAATAACAAGGAGTGTTATCATATGTTATTTTTTTTGGCTTTGGATGTTTCTTTAAATAAAGGGGCAAAATAAAAGGCTGGATACTATAAGCATGATGAGTGTTATAGTACCTAGCCTTTTTTGTTTACATATAAAATTTGAACGAATTGGAACGGAGAGATCTTATGATGAAATGGAAATGGGTTTCATATATTGGTGTACTGTTTTTCATACTGGTAGGGCTTCAGTTGACAGGATGCGGACTTTCGGAGTCGGCAAACAATATAGTTGTGCCAAGTATTTTTGCTCAGCAGGATATAAAAAAGGAAAAGGTAAACGTCGATGTTTATTGGGATGCAACCTATTCAATGCAGGGTTACACAACTATTGCATCGGGAAATGCATATCGTAATTTACCTGATCGTTTAGAAGATGTGGGAAATTCTATGGGCGATACAAAATTTTTCCGATTTGGTGAAACCGTTCAACCATTAGAAGGGCGAGAACACCGAAAATTTAGTGAAGCGAGTTTTTATAATGAAACAGTTACGGCTATACATACTGTAATTGACAGCACGGACTCGGATCATTTATCAATTGTTGTCACGGACTTGTTTGAAAGTAATTCGGATTGGAGCAATGTAGCAAAAAAAATTAAAGAGAAATATTTTGCACAACATTTAGCTGTTGCAATTGTCGGAATAAAAAACCCATTTAATGGTGACATATTTGATGTTGGGTTAGATAATATGAAATTTAATTATAATAGTGGTGCGGATAGCAACAAATACAGACCGTTTTACATGATGATTCTTGGACATGAAAATGATGTAAAAGAGTTTTTACAGCGATGGAAAGATAAAAATGCAGCTAGTAATGAAACACAGTATCTGCTTTTATCAGAAAATTTGATGGATCAAGTGCCTACTTTAGCAACAATGGAAATTGTGGATAGTAAGAATGTTTTTGCCGATGAAAAGCTGAACATTGCGGATAAGCGCATGAAGGAATTTGGGATTGACGCTTACGGTGACCAGGCAATGATTATGACAAGATTTACATATAAGCCGGTTATTGATGGGTGCAAGGTAGATATGGGGAAATTAAAGACATCAATACAAGCGCAAGTCTTAAGTGATGGGGTATGGCAGCCGACAGAAATAGACGGAGATTTAAATTTTCAAATTAAAGAAGACAACGAACGACCGGATGATTATTTATTAACGATGAGCTTTACACCGGAAAAAACATTGCGGAAGGATAGCATCAATCTTATTCATGCAGTGGTTGAACCGAGTTATAACGGTTTTACTTTGCCAGATTGGGTAAGAAATTGGAATATGGAAAATCCGGCCGGGGTGACGCCGGATCAATTTGATGGATCTAAGACAATAAATTTCATGCATCTTGTTCAATCGTTGAAAGAATCAGCGCTGGATGCAGCAAAGCCGTCATTAGCGAATATTACGTTAGTAGTCAGTAAGTAGGTTTCCCCAAGAAGAGATAAGGGAGTGTTTTTATGGACAGAAATAAAAGAACAATTTTAGAAATTATAGTTATTTTAGCGATGTTTTTGATATTAAGCATGATTGCCTATTTTGCTGGGACAGGACTTGCGAAAACTTTTTTAAAGGCGGGTGGGGTGACGCTTGGGCAATGGAAGGATCACTATATTGCATTAGTTCGTATCATGGGAGTGGTTGCTTGTTGTATCACTTTTGTTTGGTATTTTTCAGCACGTTTCTTTTTAAAAATCACGTATCCTGTTTTTGTCGGTAAGCGAACAATTTGGGTTATCATTGGCCTATTAAATTTAATAAGCTGTGTGGTTGTTCCGTTTTTTTATGTGCGGAGTGATTCGATTTTAAAAATAGATGTGACGATTTACCTTTTGTTTCTCGTGTTGTTTGGGATTCTTGGGTATTATGCCAGCAGTATTTTCGCAACGCCGGCTTGCTATAAATACACACCAATAGGTGCTAAATCTATTCGTGCAGCTAAATACAAGAAAAGGAGCTTGAAAGAATGAGTTTTTATTTTATATCAATTGGCGGTTCTGGGGCCAAGGTGTTGGAATCCTTAACGCATTTATGTGCGGCAGGGATGTTTCCGACAGAGGAAAAACTGTATGTCATGGCAATAGACCCTGATGTAGGAAACGGAAATCTTGCCCGCAGTAGTGCGGCACTGCATTGTTATGATAGTTTTCAAAAATTCCAGACAGGTTCACATACACCACTTTTTAAGACGAAGGTAGAGTTGGCGAACCCTTTTGTCTGGAATCCAACAGAACACGATAAATGTTTGGATGATGTAATGTCTTATCAGGCCTATAAAGGTACACCAATTGGTGATTTATATGAGGTCCTCTATACAAAAAAAGAACGTAGCACTTTACTTAACGAGGGGTTTCGTGGTCACCCGTCTATTGGAGCTGCTGTCATGGCAAAAAAAGTAGCTTTGCATGATGCCGATGGCACCGCAGCTGGGGATGCAGAGCCATGGAAGCATTTCAAGTTATTGGTCAATCAAGATGCAAAAACAGGGTCAGTTGCAAAGATTTTTTTGACGGGATCAGTTTTTGGCGGGACCGGAGCGGCTGGAATGCCGACCATTGCAAAACTTCTGCAGCGAACTTTTAAAACGCTTTATGAAGAAGGGAAAGTTCTGCTCGGTGGAGGTCTTATTTTGCCGTATTTTTCTTTTTCTCCAGCAAAAACAGATGCTTTTTCTGGACAGGTGTATGCGTCTTCAGAGAATTTTCTCACAAGCACACAGGCTGCTTTGAAATATTATTCCGTGAAAAACAAAGAAGAAGATATTTACCATGCAATGTATTTCATTGGCGACAATATTCTCGCGCCGGTACAAAAGTTCAGTGTCGGTTCTTCCAGTCAGGAAAACAATGCGCATATTGTTGATTTTTATGGCGCGCTTGCTGCCATTGATTTCTTTCAAAGCGATGTTCATAAACTAAAGCAGTGTTCTTATATCACGCATGCAGAAGATGGTCGATTTAGTTGGAGTGATTTGCCGAATATTGTCCTCAAGGAAGAAAATGGTCAGCAAATCACAGTGCCCCAGAAAGAGCGACTTGCTCAGTATATTCGTTTTGTGTTTTCCTATGTTCATTTAATAAAACCGGTGTTGAAGCAGTTGAGTTCTGGACGAGTGAAAGGATACCAATATCCATGGTTTATTGATTATTTAGAAGGGTTGAATATTGATACCCTTGAAGTGAAGAACTTTGAGGAGTATACAGAATGCTTTGTTCGGTGGCTTCTTCAACTCGAAGGCAGAGAACAGCATGCACGCAATATAGATTTACTTCATCCAATGACAATTGCCAGTATCAATCCGGCAAAAATTAATGCAGACTTATTTGCTAACTGTATTACAGGTGAAGAAAGTGGCGTTACCATTCATGAACTTTGGTATCGTTTGTCGGAATCTGGCTGTAGGAATGAGTATGCTGATGGCTTTGGAAAATTTCTGCGTGTATTGTATGATTGTTGCGAAAAACGATAAGGAGGCAAGGATGGCATGGCAAATCAATATTTTCCCCTATTACCGAAACTAAAAGAAAATTCAGCAGTTACTCCTGATAAGGTAAGCATTTGGGAGGATGAAACCTACAATTTTTTAGACAGCTTAATAAAGAGCTTAGCTGTAAGCGGCGATATTGCAGATGTTGGCACTATCGATTCGATTCCTGATGTATGGGCACGGCCCTTGCTCTTTGAAATGGCTTTGTTTGATAAACAAAACAGCGCGGAACAACAATTTGTACAAGGTTTGCATAAACGGGTGGAAGGTGAATGGCGCAGCCTGTTGGCGATGCTTGCACTTAGTGATATTAAGCACTTGAATATAAAGGTAGAAGAAGTCCGTATTGGCACGGCAGATGCCGCAGCAAATGGAATTGAGCGTATTCTGCACAGCCTCGCGCCACAGAAATCCATCAGTGAAGATACGACATGGAGCACGATGTATGTTATCTTTTATCAGGAAATTCCGATTGCGATGTCTTCGCCAACGACTTTATTAGCCGCTGCAGCAGATTATGCAAACGCTTTTGAAGGGATGCTGCCGCAGCCCTGGAGTGCTGACGGTACATATCTCGTAAACCCTATTCCTTATCTTACAGAGGAAGATCTCAGTGCGTTGTATACCTGGCTGCAGAACTTGAGAGCGAATTTGAATGTGCATGTAAAGAATAAGGTGGACAATGAGCCTTTTCTTATGACACTTGAACGCATTGAGGATTACTGCCGTGATATCAGCCGCCAATATAATGGCCGTCAACTCATCATGAATTGTCATTATAATACAGGTCGACTTAAGATGAATGCCGGTATCTTCCGTTATCTCGATACATCAGTTCAGGCAAAGGTTGCCAGTGCTGATGACTCTGCCGTCCGATTGGTTGCATCGCCAGATCGTCAACCAGATAAGCAAATTTTGCTTGTTTCACCGGGGATGCTCCAGGATGTAGCGGCGGAATGGAATGTGTCAGTGACTCAGCTACTGGTCTGGCCGGGGATAACCGCCAACGATATTACAGCGGATAGTCTGGAAAATGGATATTCTCAATTAGGAATGGTATTGCTCAAAAATACTGAATTCCGGCGACCTGAGGATTTCTTTACGGAATATATGGCGGTTATGGAACCAGGCAAGGCATTGAAGAATACGCTGCGGGTGCGGGGCGAAGAATTGTTGGCAGGTGATGATCTAAGTGTGATTATGCCGCTTCGACAGGAAATCCTCGAATATTTCTCACCATCTGATGTTGCAGATCGCTTGACCATAGAAGATGCTCAAGATGAGATTTTGATTCATTTTGCTTTTCCTTTATCTGGTGGCAGTGGAGGCCAGCGGTCCTATGATTATATTAAACGATATCCGAAGAAAGATATTATCTATTTGCAGAAAAATATTCCGGTCATTGAAATTTGGCCTAATATTCGCCGGATAGGTTGGAAGAAATATTATTTGTATTATGAAAATACGGAAGCTCAAAACGGAAAAAAAGAAGAAATCGGCAAGGACTTTTTCTATGTTATGCCATGGACGTATGGAACGCCCGTGGCGGAAGATATACCGAAAAATGGACTGGCTAACCAGTATACAGCGAAAATGCAGGCTTTCCCGGAAGTTTTGCTCTGCACAGTCAACGGCTCTATCCAGGGAAATGTACGCAGTGAAGCTGTTGAAACGGGTATGTTGCTTCTGGAACCGCCGCCGCTTGTAGAGGTTAACGATTTGAGTAAATGGCAGGTTGGCATTGATTTCGGAACTTCGAGTACAATGATTTACTATAAGGATGATAATAATAGCAATCCGAAGCCGTTGGCATTTGCATCCCATCTTTTTCCTGTAACGGAAAGTGGAGCGGCACGAAATAACACATATTCGAACTTTATTCCGGCAACTACTGATCAGAAAAATGGATCGTTTTTGAGTATTTTTCATTTACTCAATACAAAGAAAACGCATGATGCAATATTGCCATTACTGGACGGGCATATTTTCCCTTTAACTATAGAACGGAGAGAAAAATTTGTAGAGCTTGGAAATAAAATTGATGCAAATCTTAAATGGCAGGCGGATGATACAGGTCGTTATAAAGCTACTTCTTATTTGGAACAGATTTGCATGCAGAGTGCGGCAGAGGCAGCACTGGTGGGCGCTGCGGAAATCAAATGGAATTTTTCCTATCCAGCGGCTTTTTCGGATGAGGAGCGAGAATCTTTCCGCAAAATGTGCTTGAAGGCTATTGTGAATGCTAGTGAGGATACGGGCTTTAATGCATCACCAAGTTTTCTGGATACGCAGCTTGAAAGCGTGGCAACGGCGTTACATTTCAATCGGCTAAACAACAACGACACGAATTTTGGCGATGGAGCAATTTGTTTGGATATTGGTGCAGGAACAACGGATATCTCGATTGTCAGCGGCAGGCCGGGGCGCATTATTTATCATTCTTCGATTCGTTTTGCTGGGCGCTACCTGTTTAAGGCAATTTACAGCCAATATCAAAATTTCTTTAACACAGAGCTTAAATTTGACGATGCTACTCCAGAACAAAAAACAGCAATTCTTGATGCTGATATGCGTGAACACAGTGATATGTATTTGGAAACTCTAGCGAATCTTACCGGTAATGAGGAAGTCAAATGCGTGTTGGAGAAATCACAGCTTGCTATGGCCGGTGTTTTTTATTATGTGGGCACGATTCTGGCAAAATTGAAGGAAAAAGGTCTCTATACAGAAGATCATGTTCCGGACATTTATGTTGGCGGTAATGGGTCTCGGATTTTTTATTGGCTGACAGGCGGGGGGCTTTTTGACAGTAGTAGTGTGCGCATGCGTGTGTTGAAAAAAATGTTGCTGGAAGCATCAGGTTTTGAGGACGCTTATAACTTTGATATTTATCTGAGCCATACACCCAAAATTGAGGTAGCCAGTGGCATGATTGAGGAAAGACCACGCCACCGACTTTTTGATGAAGAAAGCATGCAAGAAAGTCTTTTTGGTGACACAGAGGATGAATATGTCCTAAGTTCCACCTTGTGTGGAGAAGCTTATGCCATTCATGGTGAAACGCGAAGTAAGGATGAGTTTATTTCAGCTCGTGATATCGCGGCAGGAATCGAGATAGGAGAGCTGAAAGAAATACAGCATTTTATGGAAGCGTTCAATAATAATCGGAAGAGCGTATGGCTTAATGGGATAGTGCTTACTGATGAACAGAAGAGCGAGATTAAAAAACGTGTGTATAACTATTATGTTGCAGAAAAGGGCAAAGATGCCAAGGAAATCCATGTGGAGCCAGTCTTTGTTTTGGCAATGAAAAAAATGATGGAGATGCTGGCAAATGATTAATCAAAAATTACGCAGGCAGGTGTTTTATAGCATTGTGGCTGCACTGTGGGGCGGGGCAATAAAGACAGCCTTAGCGTCAGGACAGAATGTGGAAAGCACAGTTCCTGAAACTGGGATTTTCGGTGGACTACTGATAACGGATTTTTTGGTATGTATGCTTATTGTGATATGCATTATTTTAGTGTTATTGATTATCATGATTTATATAGCCTATCAAAAAGGTACTTCAAAGAAGAAAAAGAATTTTGAAAAGGAAAAAATAGAACGTCTGGAGGTGGAACTGCAGGAATTGCGAAGTTCAGTACAACAGTTTCATCAACAGCTGGAGGATAAGCTTGGTATTATTGGTGCAGGAATACAAGCAAAGGTGGAAGCGAAACGACAAGAATTACCTGTGAGGAATGAAACACTGGCAGTTTCTTCTAAAATAGTTGGAGCAAATCGAAAAGCAGAAGTAGCGCATGAAATAATGCATCAAAGTCGTTCGTTGGCTCTGTTTTTAGAGAATTATAATAGCTTATCATCCATGAATTTATCTGGATTTGAGGATAAAAAGGTTAGAATGGAGTTTATTGCAAAATATAAGATTAAAGCATTTTCATGTGTGAATTATGATGAACGCATGCGTCAACCCAATGTAGAACCGGTGTTTTTAGATGCAGAAACAACAGCCGGAGGAAAATATTGGGCGGTGAAATTGGCAAATCAAGAACTTTATTATGTTGTGCCAAACCCTAAGGGGACATATGAATCGCAGCTTCATGGTACTGGCGGGATGAAAGAGACCTTCAGATCAAATTATCAAGAGGGATCCTATGAACATATTGAAGCCTTGCAGCCTGCAGAGTTTTCGTATCTGAATGGTCATTGGAATATATTGAAGCCGGGCAAGATTCGGCTGAGCTGAATCTTTGTGGATAGAAAGGGATATTGTTATGGAGGAAAAGAAAACAAATTCTGTGCCGGAAATCTTAAAATCTATTCTAGTGCAGGATAAAAACGTCTTAAATAGCCGTGATGAATTGGTTACACGATTAGAAAATGAGGTCCCGGGTGCTTTAACCCGGGATATGAAGCCAATTACGAATGCTTTACAGAAAAATGTTGGAGAAATTTTTTTAGCTGCAGATGAGGCGGATGATGAAAAAAAAGCCGAAGCGAAACAAATGGTCATGAAGATCTTGGCACAAGATGGTGTGCAGGAGAAACGAGCTCGCGATGTTGTAGAAGCTTTTGTTTATGCTTTGAATTGGGATAAAAAAGAAGTGGAAATAGAAGATCCTGTAGCAGAAATAGAGGTGGCTGTAGCTGTTGAAGAAACAGAATCTGTGGTGCCAGAAACAGAGAGGGCATCGTTGAATGAAATTGCAGATATAGAACATTCATGGATTTGTCGCTGCGGGCAAAAAAACTCCGGTAAGTTTTGTATTTCTTGTGGAGAAAGTAAAGACAGTCTTCAGCACAAAACAGTGGATACAGAGCCGTCAACTTGGTTATGTACTTGCGGGCAGAAAAATAAAGGGCGATATTGCATTGCTTGCGGTAATATGCAAGGGGACCAGTCTTCGGCGGGATATTCCAAGCCTAGGATGGAAACAATAGAAGTACCGCCGATTCCACAACAGAATCCAGGGGCGAGTGCTTATATTGAAAAGACTCTAAATAACAATCAAGCCATGGGTAATGTGAAAACAAAACAGATTTTAATAGGTATTATCATTCTGTTGGCGGCAGGTTTTTTGTTTTTTATTATAAAGGAATTCATGAATCCGGCAAATGGCAAAGCTTCATTTAGCCCAATCGGGCAGAGCACGGCTAAAAAAATACCGGCGGTCGAATCGGATTTATCATTGGGTGGAATCTCTCTAGGGTATAGTTTGGATAAGGTTCACGAGATTCTTGGTACAGAAAAGAAGCAAGAAACAAAAGATAAAGGGTATGTGTATTACAAATATGATGGAATGACAGTGGTTGTGGCTGATGGCAAAGTTGTTTCGCTTATATCCGATGGATCATCGGTAAAAACAAAACGAGAGCTTTCTGAAGGAGTTGCGCTGCAAAAAGTATTCGATGTATATGGCAAGGATTACGAAAAATCGGAGTATGACAACCAAGATCTTTATGAATATACATTTACAGCGCTGTCTGGGGAAAAGGGTTTGCTACGGTTTGCTGTAAATAAATCAGATAACAAAGTGAAATATATCAGTGTGCGTATTCCGGAGAAGGAAGATACAGCAAAACCATCCGGTCAGGGACAAGCTGTGGTTGATGTTGCCGGAGCTAGGACTAAGTTTGCTAGTTATCATCAGGCAATAAGCAATAAGCGATTGCGGGACGCATATAATTGCCTGTCATCAAGTTGTCAGTCACAGATGGGGAATTATGGCAGCTATGCTTCGGGATATCAGACAACGATTTCCAGTACAATAACAAATCTTCAGGTTGTTTCTTCGAATGAGAATGCGGTAACACTTTCCTATGGCCTGCGGTCGAAGGATAAAAATGGCAATCGAATAAAAGTGCAAACTTTTACGGGCACAGCAGTTATGGTCCGTGAAAATGGCGATTGGCGGATTAGTGAAATTTCGGCCAAAAAGCAGGGGGAAAATTTTGAATGAATGTAGCAAATAAAAAGACTAGAATATTTTGCCTAGCGGCAGCAATGCTTTTTTTCTTGGCAATAGTGGGCGGCGGACTCTATGCGAGTGGTCTCATGTCAAAAGAAACAGTCAAAAAAATTGCGGAAGACAAGTCCAAATCATTGGAGCTGGAAAAACCGCTTACACTTGATGAGAAGGTCGATAAAATTGTTGCTGCAATGTCACCGGCTGAAAAAATTGGACAAATGATGATGATTGGAATAAAGGGCAGAGATGCAAATACGGATAGTCTTTATATGTTGCATGAATATCATATGGGTGGTATTGTGTTATTTGATCGAAATATGGAATCAAAGGAACAGGTCAAAGAACTTACGCAGCGACTACAAGAAGACGCTGCGGAAAAAGTACCATTGTTTATTGCTGTTGATGAAGAAGGCGGTGATGTTGTGCGTATGGCGAACAGCTTAACATCGCCTCCGGCACAGCTTGCATTAGGCCGTACCGGTGATTCGACGGTTGCGCAAAATTGGGCGGTAAAAACAGCGAAAGAACTAAAAGCAATGGGGATTAATGTGAATTTTGCTCCGGTTGCCGATGTAGGATCGAATGATAATCGGTCGTATAGTCGGGATGTGGATACGGTCACTGAATTTGTGCGTTCAGCAGCAAATGGGTATGAACAGGAAAACATGATATATAGTTTAAAACATTTTCCCGGGATTGGAAAAGGTCAGATGGATTCTCATATTGATGCCTACAAAATCGAGGCGGAACGGAAGCTTTTAGAAACGGAGGATTTTGTTCCCTTTCGAGCAATCATTGATGAAAAGGATCCGGCTAATTATTTTATCATGGTTTCACATCTCAATTATCCATCGCTTGATGAGAAATATCCGGCTAGTCTGTCAAGAAAAATTATGACGGGCATTCTGCGTGAAGATATGAAATATCAAGGGCTGATCATTACGGATGATATGGAAATGGGGGCAGTAGCCAAGCATTATGATTTTAAAGAACTTGGTGTACGGGCAGTTGATGCGGGGGCTGATATTGTTCTGGTTTGCCATGAATATGAGCATGAGACAGATGTATACAATGGGTTGCTAAAAGCCCTGCAAAATGGCGATATAAGCCAGGAGAGAATTGATGCATCCGTAAAACGCATTGTAATGACGAAACTTCGACATTTACTATGAGTTGAGTGGAGGGACTATATTTTGGAAGATAAGAAGGAAGAATGGTTCTGCAGTTGCGGCACAGCGAACCCGCAGAATTTTTGTGCGAACTGTGGAAAAAAACGAGAAGATGCTTTGTCGCAAAAAACGATGGAAGCGTCGCTATTACAGAATACGCAAGTGTTTCCGTCCGCGCAGGATTTAGAAGTTGCGCCGGGATGTGGTGTGCATGAGGCCAAGAAGCAGAACAATACGATAAAATATTTGGCCGCGGTGGCAGTTGTGCTTTTTTTATCTGTTGTAGGGTTGTATGCGTATATCTCTGGAAGTGAAGAACGATATATAGCGAAATGTGAAGATGCGCAGAAAATCATTTTAGATGTGCAGTCAGCTGTTAAAGATATCAAGGGCTTGAATGGTGACACTGAGTCAGAAGATACTAAAAAATATCTAGACCGCTTGAAAACAGGGCAGGGCAATCTGGAAAATATTCAAAAAGAGTTAAAAGGGATGCATGGCAGCAGTAAATATAAGGAAGAAAATAGTGTATTACTTGAAATGCTTTTGTTAGAGCGGAATATCTTGCAGGATGTGGATTCGGTACTAAGAGATCCATTAGCACAAGAAAGCCCGGCAGCAATTAAGCGTGTTCATGATAATGCTATAGAGCTGATGCAAAATGCAGGAGGGATTTCTATTGAGCATACAGATTTTTCGGCAGCATTCCAGCTTGGGGCTATAGCCGAAGATTTGAATAAATATGTAGACCGGAAAAAAGCGCTTGATTCTGCACGAAAAGTGGAGCAGGAACGGCAAGCTAGGGCAGCAGCGATTGCGAAGGCAGTTGCTTTTCGTAAGCAATTGAGTGAGAAAAATCAGCAAATAATGAATACGAATGAGCTGGTCTGGATTACAACAAATGCAAGCGTTCAGGGAAATGATTTGGTAGTTAGCGGCTATTTTTATAACGGATCGCCAAATCCGATTGTAAAGGTAGACAGCATGGTCGTACATGTCAATCTTTCGCTGGATGGGGAATCGGTAGTTCGGGATGCACAGGTGAATTTTTCGAATATGTATATGCCGGGATTATTGGTGCCAGGTGGGAAAAATCCACGACAACTTATCATTCAGAATAGTGCGCCCAATAAAAACTTCAATGAATTTGATGTGACAGCGGACAATATACATTGGCTTTATCAGTAAATGCGGTCGGGAGATGATACGTTTGGCGAGGCGGCAAAAAAAGGATATTTTTCGCTGGATAATGCTGATTTTCTTGAATCTGACGCTTTTGATAGTAGCCGGTTGTGATGATGGCGGAGAAGATAATAGTGCAATGACGCCACGAATGATTGCGGACGTAAACAAACCAGGTGTTGTTTTGATTACAAATGTTTATTCGGCACAGATATCTGTTCCGGATTTTATGATATCGCAAGTACAGAATCAAAAATTGTTGCAACAACTTTCGCAGCAAATGCAACAAGGGCGTTTTAAAAACCAACAGGAAGTGTTTGAGGCTTACATTGAAGAAATTCTTAAAAACCCTTCACTTTATTTAGTATCGTCGACGCATGTTATTAATCAAGATGTAAAAGCCGGCTGTATGGGATCAGGGTTTATTGTAACAGAAGATGGATATATTGTGACAAATGCACATGTGGTTGCATCTTCGGAAGAGCAATTAAAGGAAATTTTAGTAGAAGATGGGCTGCAGCAGATCATAAAAAAGAATATGCAGGGATTTCAAACTGAGTTGAGCAGAAACGGATATACACTTTCTGTGGCTAACTCGGATCAATTGCAGCGAGTGATCGTTCAGTTTTATGCAAAGCATGTAGAGGTGCATAATGTAAAACAGCAGATTTATGCGAATTTAGGAATGAGCAAACTAGAGCAAGGCTTCCCTTGTCAAATTAAGAAACAAGGAAAGGCTGCACCTGGAAAGGATATTGCTATCTTAAAAGCCGATAAGACGAAATTGCCAATAGTTCAACTGGGAAATGATTCAGAATCGAATGCTGGTGATAAAATTTTTGTATTAGGTTATCCTGGCGCGGCAACTTTCAACCAGATTTTAGCGCAAGACGCAAAATTAGAGTCGACATTCACCGCGGGGATGGTTAGTGCGCGAAAGTCAATGCCGGATAAATGGGATGTTTTGCAAGTCGATGCAGCGATTACCCATGGGAATAGCGGTGGCCCGGTATTTGATGATAAAGGGAAAGTTATAGGGGTGGTGACCTTTGGCAGCGCAGATGAACAGGGGAGTATGGTGCAAGGAATGAATTTTGCCATACCGGTAAGCATTGTTAAGGAATTTTTACAAGAAATAGATGTTGTGCCAGAAAAGAGTGAATTGAGGCAGCGTTATCAAATTGCAGTGATAGATTTTAGCGAAGGAGAGTATGAAACGGCGTTGAATGATTTTTCAGAACTGCATAATGAATCAACAGAGTATCCATATGTGCAGGAATTCATGGAACAAGCACAGAAGGCGATGAACAAAGAAAAATAGGTAGGGAGGAATCATTGTGGAAACAAATAATTTTTGCCGAAATTGTGGAGGTCAGCTTGAAGAAAATGCGAAATTTTGCGCAACTTGCGGGGCAGAAATTGATAGGGTGAAGAATACTGATAGTAATATTCAAGCCCCGGAAGTATCTCTTACTAAACCAAGGGTAGATTCAAGTGTTTTACAGCAAAGCAGTTGGGAAAATAAAAGCAGAGAAAAGATATTGCAGGAAAAAATCAAACGTGAATTTTATACGTATCAAGGCCGATTAAATAGGTGGGCGTATTTTCAACGTGGACTTATTTTAAGTGTAGTGTGTTTTGTTTTTCTCCTGATTTTTGGTGGTATTGCCGCAGTTGCCAGCGGCGTCATATCATTCCTCTTTGGCGCAATAGCTGTAGTTGGGTATATTTTTATCTGTATAGGGACTGTTATGTTGGCAATTCGTCGCTGTCATGATTTGGATAAATCAGGGTGGTTGTCATTAGTATTGTTTATTCCCTATGTAAATATTATCGGTGGATTATATATTCTTTTTGCGAAAGGAACACAAGGCGATAATAAGTATGGACCGGACTTATTGGAAGGAAAAGATTGAGTTTGCAAATATATTTTGTTGCAAATTTTTTATGTTTGATATAAACTGTTAAATAATGACAAACTGAGTAGCAATCTTGTCAATACCAAAAAGGCTTAGCGAAAAATCGCTAAGCCTTTTTGGTATTGAATTAGAAAATCATGCTGGAGAGAAAGCGAAAACAAGAGCAGCGACAAATTTTACAAACGGTTTTTATTTAAGAGAAAATCAAGGAGATTTAAATGCACAAAGCCATCCTTAGACAAGTTAAGTGTATCCATTGTGATGAGGAGTTTAGGATAGTTGTCTTTAACTTCATAGAAGGGTGCAAGCTCTCTTTGCAAGACAGTTTCTTC
>Ga0183099_1000545_pt1 | contig 26866 bp, 27 predicted proteins | sample Biomet1_FD_127788 | JGI IMG/M metagenome (GOLD analysis project Ga0183099, IMG submission 127788) | Microbial communities from bioreactor (seeded with anoxic lake sediment) at LBNL, California, USA - Biofuel metagenome 1 | ecosystem: Engineered > Bioreactor > Anaerobic > Unclassified ...
TATCAAGAACCAGCCGCTGATTATTTATTCTTTCATTATCAGTATTCAAAAACAGCTTCAATCAAGGGTTCTACAAGTTTCAGCACATTTTCTTTAAAAGCGCTTATGTCCCCTAAAACTGCAGAATTTTTTCCCCTGAAAAGTTCATGTTTCAGTTTTTTACCCATAATATCGTCATTTCCCGGCGCCAGTCTGAGCACTACCGAACCCGGAAAGATTTCAGTCCGGCAAGCGAGCATGTCGCAATCTCCATCCGTTATTCCAATGATAGGAATCCCGAGTCTGGAGAGGATATCACCTGCTATAGATGTTGTATCATCTCCCACTGTAACTGCAAGTTCAGCACCGGCTGCCAGTTCAAAGGTATCTTCCGCAGCATGGTCTATAAACACGATCTTTCCTGCAACTGACCTGAAAGAAAAATCAGAATCCTTGTCGCAAGCGTTTTGTTTCTGGGCTTGCAGTGGTAAGAAATTGCTTCTCCTGAGGTCTCCGCTTTTTACCCAGGCTTTTGAAAGGTCGACAGGGTCTCTTTTTTCATAATTGTGAAGTTTTTCGAGCCCATGCTCTTTTATTTCTCCACCTTCAATTTTGACAATAAAGCCGTTTTCGGAAACTAAGCTTACTTCGGAAGAAAAAGCTTTTCCAATCACGATTCCATTTACCAGAATATTTTCTCCGGGAAAGACACCTGAAAGCTTGCGTATAACCTGGACTTTACCTGCTTCAGAGCACTTTTCTACAAAAACCGAATTATGAACAATCGAATTTCGAAGCGGCAAAGTTTTTTCCACAGGAAGCCCTAAAATCTCAGAAAGCTTTTCAAGACATTCTTCATATTCCCCTGCCTTTTTATTGAGAGGTATCAGTTTTCCATATTTACTTTCAGGGCTTTCTATCTGGATAAGGGGTTTTATTTCCGGCTCTCGAAGCCAAGAAGCAACTATTTCTCCAAACACTTTCCCTGTTTCAAGTGTTTTTCCCCGATTCAGGAGGCATACAAGGTCTGAGGTTTCGAGAAGTGAATAAATGCAGGCGCTTGGCTTCTGGTGCCGGGTTATATCTATAAAGTTTTCAAGTCCGGCATCCAGAACAGCTACTTTCCCCATAAGTCCCTCCAAGCTTTGCTTCAATTTTGCCCAGACAGGAAAGCTTATCAAAGACGTTTTTTGCTTCTCCCGAGTCAATTACTTCGGGCCCGTGGATCACCAGACCGATCTTCATTTTCAGTCCGTTTGACAGAAGAAACATATTAATATGATCCTCAGTACGACTCATTTATCCTTTTCGTCTTTTCTTCATTTCTTTTATTGAAATTCATTATTAGTCAAAGATTATAGAAAATTAAATTACTGAGAGAGAATCTACTGATACTTAAATTATTGATAGCTGAACTACGATTGTTAAACTACTGATACTTAAATTACTGATAACTAAATTATTGATACTTAAATTACTGATAACTAAATTACTGATTGTTAAACTACCATTTATTAAACTTTGACAAAACAAGATTGTGAGGTAAAAAATGTCTGGTGTAAAGATTACATGGCTTGGGCATTCTGCTTTTTTGTTCGGAGCTGAAAAGAAATTGTTAATTGATCCTTTTATTTCAGGGAACCCAATGGCTCCGTGCAGTCCTGAAAAACTGAATCCTGACATAATAGCCGTGACTCACGGGCACCGCGACCACCTTGGAGATACGATTGAAATAGGAAAGCGGACTGGTTGCCGGATCATCTCAATTCATGAGGTTGCAAATTATATAAAATCAAAAGGAGTTTTTGCAGAGGGCATGGGCAAGGGCGGTACAGTAAATGTAGAAGGCATAAAGCTAACCATGACTGAAGCGCTCCATTCATCCTCAATCGATGCCTCGGGTTTTAGTTTCGATGGTGGCTCCCCGGCAGGCTTCGTTATCCGAATAAACGGGCACTCAATCTATCACGCCGGAGACACCGGGGTTTTCGGGGACATGCAGCTCATAGGTGAACTCTACGAACCTGAAGTAGCCCTCCTGCCTATAGGAGACCGATTTACAATGGGCATAAAAGAAGCCACAAAAGCCGTAGAACTTATCCGGCCCGAAATCGTAATCCCCATGCACTATAACACCTTTGATGCAATCAGCCAGGACCCCCTTAAATTCAAACAGACCGTCGAATCAAAAACGGACACAAAAGTAATTATCATCCAACCAGGCCAGTCAATCGAACTCTAAACTCTAATATCTCTCTGCCCAACTCCAAACTTATACTAAATCTAAAATCGGAGGCGAATAGCAAGGGATACAACTTTATTATTCATCCCTCTCAGTAACTGAAAATAATTTCACTTGCCCATAAATCAGCCCTCTTGAGTGCAAGCGTTGACCCGCAAGCGTTGAGCCGCTTGACCACGCCACGCTGCTAGGGGTTTTCGATCAAACCTTTCCACAAAAGGTTTGCGTTGCGCCGTTTGATCACGCCGTCACGCTATTTTCGATCAAACCTTTTTTGAAAAGGTTTGTGATCACGCCGGATAGGGTTTGGGGATAAGGTCTTCAAACTCAAAAGCTGTCACGTTTTCGCTCAAGCCTTTTTTGAAAAGGCTTGCAGGCAAGCAGTTTTTTAAAAAGGCTTGCGGGACTCTGGCTGCAGAGCCGCAACTCTGCCGACTTGGGCTTTATTGTTTACCTATACGATTTTATATAATTAGTACGAAGACATCGGAGTAAGCATGACTACGAATATAAAAACGATTCCACTCGCTTTTGGAAGCACATCAATTGAGCTGGATATTCCTGAAAAAAACATGTCCAGTATCATCTTGCCTTCGGAATTAGAAATAAAGGAAGAAGGGGCTTCCCTTATCAAAAATGCGCTTGAGAATCCCATAAAAAGCGAAAGGCTTTCTGAGATTGTAAACCCGGATTCGAGAGTCGCAATTATCGTAAGCGATATTACGCGGCCAACTCCGACTGCAAAGCTTCTTCCACCTTTGCTTGAAGAACTTTATCTTGGAGGAGCAAGAAGTGAGAATATCACTATTGTTTTTGCCCTTGGACTTCACCGTTTACAGACTGAAGAAGAATGCCGCCGGCTTTTAGGGGAAGAGATCTTTGAAAGCATACGATGCATTCAGCATGACAGGAAAAGGTGCAGGCTTCTAGGGGAGACAAGCTTCGGAACGCCTGTAGAAGTTTTCGAAGAAGTAATCGACTCCGACGTTATCATAAGCACAGGCACACTGGAATTTCACTATTATGCTGGATATGGAGGAGGAGGAAAGTCCATCCTTCCAGGGGTAAGTTCGGAAAAATCTATTCTTTCTTATCATAGCTTTTATAGCAAACTGTTTGAAGGGGACCCTCTCTCAGGCAGAGCCGACAATCCGGCAAGGCAGAATATTGAGGAAGCTGCAAGGATCGCAGGCCTTGACTTTATCCTTAATGTTGTGCTTGACAGCAAAAAAGAGATAGTTGCTGCGGTTGCCGGAGATTTTATCGAAGCCCACAGGAAAGGAACCGAGATTGTAGATTCTATGTATAAGGTGCCTGTAGAACCTGCAGATGCAGTAATAGTCTCCTGTGGGGGCTTTCCAAAGGATATCAATCTTTTCCAGGCGACAAAATCCCTTGAAAATGCAATTCTTGCTGTAAAAAAAAGAGGCTCAATAGTGCTTGTGGCCGAATGTACTGAAGGAATCGGGGATAGAGTTTATGAGCGCTGGAGTACAGAATGCAAAACTCCCGATGAGGCAATACGAAAATTCAGAAAATGTTTTGAATTCGGCGGGCATAAAGCTGCCACTGTCGGAAGGGCTGCAAAAGATTTCAAACTCTACCTGGTCTCAAAGCTTCCAGAGACTGAGAGCAGAAGAGCCTTCTTTATTCCTGTAAAAAGCATAGAAGAAGCGCTTGAAAAGATTTTTTCCGAAAACCCTGGCGCTAAAATTCACGTTATGCCCAATGGCGGATGGACCCTACCTGTAATGAAATAAGAAGACAGCTCTAAAAGAAGACAACTATAAAAAGACTATAGAAAAAAGGCAAGTAAAATGCCAAACATGACTGCAAACACAAAAACAATATCATTAGCTTTTGGAAGCATGGCACTTGAGCTGGATCTTCCGGAAAGAAATCTCGCCAGTGTTATTCTGCCTTCAGAACCTGAGAAAAAGGAACAAGAAGCTTTTTTGATTAAAAAAGCGCTTGAAAATCCCATAAAATGTAAAAGACTTTCTGAAATTGTAAGTCCAAGCTCAAGCGTTGTAATTATCGTAAGCGATGTTACGCGGCCAACTCCTACTGCAAAGCTTCTTCCACCTCTGCTTGAAGAACTTTATCTTGGAGGGGCAAAGGACGAGAATATAACTATTGTCTTTGCTCTTGGACTCCATAGGAACCAGACTGAAGAGGAATCCCGAAAACTGGTAGGAGAGGAGATCTACGAAAAGATTCGCTGCATCCAGCACGATACCCGCAGATGCAGATGTATTGGCATAACTTCCCGCGGAACCCCGATTGAGATATTTGAAGAGATTCTGGGTGCCGATGTTATTATAGGGACCGGAAGCATCGAATTCCATTACTACGCAGGATACAGCGGGGGAGCAAAGTCAGTGCTGCCTGGCGTAAGCTCGAAAGAAGCAGTTATCACAAACCATAAAATGATGATTGATGAAAAAGCTGTTTCCGGAAGGGTCGACGGTCCTGTCAGGCAGGACATGGAAGAAGCTGCAAAAATTGCAGGCCTTGATTTTATCCTTAATGTAGTGCTTGACAGAAAAAAAGAGATAGTAGCTGTTGTTGCCGGGGATTTCATCGAGGCTCACAGGAAAGGCGTGGAGGTTGTGGATGCTATGTACAAGGTGCCTGTAGATCCCGCCGATGCGGTAATAGTTTCCTGCGGAGGTTTTCCGAAAGATATCAACCTTTTCCAGGCAAATAAGGCGCTTGACAATGCAACCCAGGCCGTGAAAGAAGGAGGCTCCATTATCCTTGTAGCCGAATGTGCCGAGGGGATAGGAAATCAGGTCTATGAATGCTGGAACAGGGAGTGCCGGAGTCCTGACGATGCGATTGAGCGTTTCAAAAAATGTTTTGAGTTTGGGGGGCACAAGACGGCAATCATTGCAAAAACTTCAAAGAAATTTAAGCTTTACCTGGTCTCAAAGCTTTCAGACGAGCAAACAAGAAATGCATTTTTTACTCCTATGGCAAGTATAAAAGATGCCTTATCTGCAGTGCTCTCGGAAAATCCTGATGCAAAGATTCACCTTATGCCCCATGGAGGGCAGACCCTGCCGGTCAGAAAAGATAACTGATAAGCTTTCATTGCCCCTGTTTTTAAATTTCAAGCTTAGCTTTTTTGAAGCATTTTGAAAACTTTTGGAACATTCCATTTTTTTGTTTAAGAAATCAGGAATTAGAGGGGAAATAAAAGAGGAAATGAAAGAAGAAATAAAAAAGGAAATAAAGAGAAATGAAAGAAAAAATAAAAACATATAAAGGCGGAAATAAGTATGCAGGCTTAAATGCCTGCCGAATCCGTTGCATTACTTGATACTTTTTCGGAGTTTTCTTCCTTTTCGTCTTCAAATCTGGGCTTGAAAGCCTTCTTCAGGAATTCAGGTGAAAGTTGGGGTGTCATAAGACTTACCACAAACAGGACAAGGAAAGACAGTGGAGTTGCAATCATGATAGGGTCCACAAGGGGCCAGGTGCCTGCAAGTAAAGTTTCCTTTCCGAAGATTGCCTGGCAGATTCCGAGAGGCACTGCTTCTTTTGCATGGATAAAGACCAGCCAGAAAAGACTGCTTATCGAGCCCACAACAAGACTTGCAGTTGCTCCGGCTTTTGTTGTACGTTTCCAGAACAGCGCTCCAATATAGAGGGGCAGGAAGGCGGATGTGCACAGACCCATGAACATGGCAGTAGCTCTTGCGATGATACTTCCAGGGAGAATGTAAGCCAGAATAACTGAAACCAGGATAGTAAAGGCAATCCCTAACTTTGTAATATGAACGGTACTTGCACTGGATTTGCCTTTCATGAGACCATGCTGGTAAAAGTCATACCCTATGGCTGTACCCATAGTGTGAAACTGGGCAGCTGCAGTAGACATTGCTGCCGAGAGCAGGCTGAGCATGAAGACTGCCACAAACATCTCAGGCATTGCCTGGTTCAGGAATGCGGGAATTATAAGGTCAGTATTTCCGCCCGGAACAACCTGAAGGGAAATCATTCCTGTAGTCCTGTAAAAGTATACGTTGGAAAGAGCTCCCACAACATATGCGACTCCTGCCATCATCAGAATGAAGGGACCTCCCACAGCAACTGCCCTTTTCAAAGAACGGTCGTCTTTCACAGTCATGAACCTGACTGCAAGCTGTGGCTGCGCAAGTGCTCCTATCCCTACTCCCATTACGATTGTGGAAACCATTGTCCACCAGATTGAGGAATTGAAAGCTGGCATTGCAGTCCAGCCCCTGTGCCCCTGATCGACAAGCGCCTGAGGAACAAGGTTTGCCATATTAGTAAGAGCCTGGTGAGCTTCTACGACTCCTCCCAGTTTGCTGTAGGTAAATACCAGCAGAAAGGTCATTCCTATCAACATAATAGTGGCTTGCATTGCATCCACGTACATTACTGATAGGAGGCCGCCTTTAATCACATAAAAGGCAATGATAACGGTAAAGAGCAGAAGAGCGAAGTTATAGTCTATCCCAAGCGTGGTCTGAAGAAAACGACCTGCCCCTATGATCACGCTTGCAGCGTAAAGTGGCATGAAAACCGCTACAAGAAGCCCGGAAAATGCTTGAATAAATCTGGATTGGAAGCGTTTTCCTATAAATTCAGGGTAAGTAATGGCTCCAAGGTTTAGCCCCATGCGCCGGGTTCCAGGGCCAAAGACCACGAAGGCAATGAAAATCCCGAAAAATACATTCATGAAGACAAGCCACAGAAGCCCCATTCCTAAGGAAGCGGCTACTCCTCCGAATCCTATAATCGCAGAAGTGCTGATAAACGCAGCTCCGTAGGAGAGAGCCATAATTGCCGGTGGTACGCGTCGACCTGCAAGCATATACCCATCTGTCTGGGAATTTTTCTTATACCCCAGCCGGGCAACGTAGAAAGTTAACGCAAAATAAACAACGACAAAAAGGATCATGGTTGAAGTATTAACTGCCATAAAAATAACTCCAGAATAATTTTGACTACTGTTTTTTCAGGCATTGCCAAAAAAGTTTGACTGAAGTAAACTCTTTAGAGTAAATGCCGGACCCGTTTACTGGTCTTGAATCACCTGTTTCTGAGTACTGCTCTTTACTGCCTCCTTCCCCTCTCTCCAATTCAATACCCCATAAACCATGCACCCGAGTGCACTAAATACACAAGCAAGATATGCAAGCCAGATTTGCGGATCATCTATTCCTAATACCATCTACAACACCTTCCTGAAAAATATCCTGATAACAGTTAACGTGATACTTGTTAGCATTGTACATTAACGCTTTTTGCTATTTAAATATATTGAGTAAAGTAAATTCTAAGCCAACGTACATTTTATAAAATAGGAGACTGACAATATACTCTTATCATGCCAATAAGATCCGAAAAATTACTGGATTCAAGAGGGTACTTTTATGGGCAAATTAATGAAAATTAGTGTGGCTGTCCTGTTTTTTATTTTTCTGGGAGCTGCTCTATTACACTATCACACAGACCAGCTTTATCATCAGAACTTTAAGAGCATTTACGAGTATGATATCACTCTGGATACAAACTCAGAATTGAAAAACGTTACATTCTATCTTCCCCTGCCGGTTTACGAAAATAAGTCTGCAAGCGGAAACGAACTTGTAAGCCGGTATTTGCAGGAAGAGGACGGATGGAATTTAAGCCTGGTGGACACCGAAAACGGAAAAATGCTTGCATTGAGAGCAGATAGATTCGTTCCGGAAATTCGCTCTCCTCCGGTAGCGATAAGTGATACTTCAGAAGAAATAAATGGGACCGGGTCTGTTGGAAATCCAGAACCGGATGACGAGATTCAGGAAGAAGAAATGCCGGAAACTGGAAACCAGGTAAATTCATCCGGAAATATACAGTTCGCCATGCCTTTAGAATTCCGTGGGGAGCTTGCTTCGGATTCAGAAATTAATACAAAGTTTCCTCTCGGAAACGAGCCCTTACTGAACCCTGCGTACAACCTGACCCTTTCAACATATGATCTCCCCTATTCAGAAAACAAAGAACCTCCAACTGTTTATAATTATGATTCCCTGATCTATTCCGACTATGAAGCCTCTCCAGAAGCTCAGGTTTCTCTGATAGTCCATTTCTCAGGCAGGAACGAGTGGTGGATCTACGGCTGGAACTGGAACCAATATTATGAATATATCTATGCCGATTTCAGCGGCCCGCAACAGGGCTGGATGCCCATTAAAGGAAAAATTACTATGGGAGATGGAAACTACAGGTGAACCCCTTAAGGGTTTCATTCTCCTTTTTCGAGAGATTTACTGGATTTATTCTTTAATTTCTTCTTTTTACTGTTTCCTTTACTTAAGCGTACACTCAGTAATCTCTCCACTAAGGTCTTCCCTGAGCATTTTAACAGCTTCGTCAAATTCATCGGTCTGGCCGAGAACCCACATCATCTTGACAAGTGCGGTCTCGGGCAGAGTGTCTTCCCCTTCGATTGCACCGGCTTTCAGCATATCACGGCCTGTATCGTAGACACGGTCGCAGATTCTGCCATTCAGGCACTGGGATGTTACTATAACAGGCATTTTTGCATCCGTGGCTTTCCGGATCATGGGAATCCACTTCGTAGAAACATGCCCAAGTCCGGTACCTTCGAGAACCAGTCCTCTGTACACGCTGTTAATGTAATGGTCAAGGATTTCAGGGCCTGAACCGGGCGTAAATTTAACGAGGGCACATTTCGGTTCCATGCCTGGTTTGAATTTGAGAGGTTTCTCTCCACGTCTGGTATAGTCGATAAAAGTTTTTATCTCCCTGGTATTGTAGTCCACAACTCCTATCGGAAGGGAGTTTACGGACTTGAAGGCGTCCCTGCGGGAAGTATGCAATTTCCGTACTTTTGTTCCACGGTGGATCTCGCAGAAATCATCCGAAGTAGTCCCGTGCATAACAACCGAAACTTCAGCAATATCACTTATAGCAACCAAGGCTGCACAGATGGCATTCATGGCATTGTCGCTGCTTGGACGGTCTGCACTTCTCTGGGAACCGACCAGAACAATGGGTACAGGAGTTTCGATCATGAAAGAAAGGGCTGCAGCCGTGTACATCATAGTGTCTGTCCCGTGGGTTACGATTACCCCCTCGGCACCTGCTTCGATTTCCTCGACGACTGCACGGGCAAGGTGTTGCCAGGATTCCGAATCCATATTTTCCGAGAGAATGCTTGAGATTACCCTGCCCTTAAAATCGGCTATCTCTTTGAGTTCAGGGATAGCAGCAAGGATATCGTCAGCAGTAAACTGGGATGTTACTGCACCTGTCCTGTAATCGATTTTACTGGCAATTGTTCCGCCTGTGGAAAGAATCGCGACCTTTGGAAGCTTTTTCCAGGCTTTGTTATCTCCTCTCCTGTCGCTTTAGATTCATTCCCGCCGTTTCGGCCTCCGTTTGTGGTTTCTCCATTGTTTCCCAGTAAGAGTTATCTTTACCTTATCCGTGGAAAACCCGGCATTATAACCGCTGTTCATCTTTATTGTAATATATCCTTCCATAGAAGGCATCACTTTGCCTTCGTAGGCAGTGCCGTTCTTTTCAATACGTACCCGGTCGCCCTGTTTAAATTCCATAAATAATCCCTTTTATGATAACCTTTTTGAAATGCTGTATAGATAATCGGTATTCTGGTATCACACCAGATATTTTTGTATAATCCTACTTATTTTTTCACGATATTAGGCATTTTGCGTAATACTAAGAGGTCAAAGTAATATTAATACTGAGTGTGTTAATATTGGTGTATTGATCTTGAGTATATTGTGTGTTGATATCGAGTGTATTATTACTGAGCGTGTATTTTTTCTCACGACTTAAGCTTTCCTGCACTCATTAACGGTTGCAAGCAGGTTTTCAAAGGCCGAGTCTGTGATATCTTTCAGAGTTGCAATTTCCTGCATGTTAAGTTCAAGCTCGGTCTGTCTTTTCGAGAGGTAATTTCGCATTTCTTCGGGAGCGGGCCCGCCAGTGATTTTCCTTTTCTTTATGTTCGAAACCGGATTAAGGGCTTCTTTTACCAGCTTTTCAGTGAGCCCCCGACTTGAAAGAGATTCACCCAGTACAATTTCGGCTACGGAATCGATCTTTTCCAGAGTGGGTCTTTCCATTTCCCTTGCAAGCATCCCGACGATCTGGTGGGCAGTCCTGAAAGGAATTCCGGTCTCCCGGACAAAGGTATCCGCAAGTTCGGTAGCTGTCGTAAAACCTGTGACTGACTGGGCAGCAAGCACTTCAGGGCGGATTTTCATAGTTTTTATCATCCCTTCCATGACCCTTACTGAAGTCCTTACTGTTTCTACAGACCGCCAGATATTTGGGGTTGCTTCCTGCAGGTCCCGGTTGTAACTAAGGGGAAGTCCCTTGCAGATTGTAATCAGGGACATAAGTGCGCCCACGGCTACTCCTGTTTTTCCGCGCATAAGTTCGGCAGTGTCAGGATTTTTCTTCTGCGGCATAATCGAGGAGGTAGAAGCGTACATGTCGTCCAGTTCTATGAAATTGAATTCGGAAGAGGACCAGATTACAAGTTCTTCGGCCATGCGGCTCAAGTTTATCATGAGATTTGTAAATCCTGAGGCGCATTCAACAAGAAAGTCCCTGCTGCTGACCGCATCCATTGAATTTTCAAGCAAGCCTTCAAAGCCCAGGAGTTCCTCGGTTCTTTTCCTGTTCAGGTTAAAACCCGTGGAAGCAAAAGCCGCAGCCCCAAGCGGGCAGAGGTTTACCCTGGAATAGGCGTCCTGAATCCGGTCAAAATCCCTGCCAAGAGCGGCTTCGTGGGCGCAGAGGTGATGGGCAAGGGTTGTCGGCTGGGCATGTTGCATGTGAGTAAAACCAGGCATGAGCGTTTCGGTATGTTTTTCCGCAAGGGTAAGAAGAGTTTGCCTCAGTTCATGTATTTCTTCAAGCAGTCCGGTCAGCTCCTCCCTGAGCGCCAGCCTGATGCAGGTTGCAACCTCATCGTTTCTGGAACGCCCAGAATGCATTCTGCCCCCAACGTCTTCCCCAACCATATCGATGAGCCTTGACTCAAGGGAAATATGAATATCTTCATAGCTGAAATCGAGCTTTTCCATTCCCTCCTCTCTGATTTTCAAAAGTCCGCTAAGGATTTTGCTGCAGTCCTCCCTGTTTATAATGCCCTGCTCTTTCAGCATTACTGTGTGGGCGAGGTCCACTGCTATATCAGCATCAAAAATCCACCTGTCAGCTTCCATAGAGGAGGTATAACGTAAGATTTCCTCGTCCTGGGCGGCTTCCAGTCTGCCTCTGCGTAAAATATTGCTCATCGGGTTTCCTCTATCTGATCTTTATGAAATGAGTCGGTATGAAAATAATTCCTGTTAGTATGAATACAGTCCCTGTTAATATCTGCGGCAATAGTGTCTGTGAAGCTAATATAACATTTAATATGAGACTTAAATTAAAATTTGATGTTAAACTTAATGTAAGGTTTGATGTAAGATTTAATATAAGATTTGTAGCATGGTATTATTTCGAACGCTTAAATATGAATCGGTTTCGGGGTATTTTTTCTTTTAAGGCTAACCGTATCAGGTAGGCACCTGTCTTTTTCAGTAAAAATTCTTGAAAACTATCACGGCTTACTTACTTGTCCTGTTTCTTCCGGTGTCTCAAAAAAGCTAATCTTAAGGAAAGCGTAAGTTCACTTAATGTCCGTGGTTTCAAAGTACAACCGGATCTCAGCAATTTACGATATCATAGAATTGCCCATGGAGCTTTTCCTTTACGGCAGGTGGAGAGAAGAAGCTCTTTCAAACCTGAGTGGGAAAGTCCTGGAAGTTGGAGTGGGAACAGGAAGGAACCTGAAGTACTATCCTGCAGGCTGTTCGGTAACCGGGATAGATATCAGTGCAGGAATGCTTGAAAAAGCTCGGAAGAAGGCCAGAGGCATGAAAAATATTACTCTTCTCCTTATGGACGCCGAAAACCTCGAGTTTCCGGATAATAGCTTTGATTATGTGGTTACGACTTTTGTCCTCTGTTCAGTTCCTGACCCTGTAAAAGCTCTTTATGAAATGAGAAGAGTCCTCAAGCCTTCAGGAGAATTGATAGCGCTTGAACATATGCGCAGCAGCAACTCCCTTATTGCCCGCGTTGAGGATTTGATCAATCCTATCACGTTTTTTCTTATCGGAGTTAACGTAAACAGAGACACGGTAAGAAATATCGAAAAAGCCGAATTTGTTATTGAAGAAACAAGAAATCTAGCTTTCCAGGACGTTTTCAAGAAGATCAGGGCAAAACCGTAAAAGGAGTTTATCTTCAGAAAACTTCTGATCGCGTTTCCCAAAAAAGCTAATCGTAAGGAAAGCATAAATTTGTCTAATGTCCGTGGTCTCAAAGTATAACCGAATCGCACCAGTATATGAGCTTATAGACTTACCTTTGGAACTTTTCTTTCGAAAATGGAGAAAAGAGGCTCTTTCAGGCCTGAGAGGAAAAGTCCTGGAAGTCGGGGTGGGCAGCGGAAGAAACCTGAAATACTATCCGGCAGGCTGTCGAGTAATAGGGATAGACAAAAGTGAAGGAATGCTACAGAGAGCCCGGGAGAAAGCCGAAGGCATGAAAAACATTACTCTTTATGTTATGGACGCTGAACACCTGGAATTTCCTGATAACAGCTTCGATTACGTGATCACTACTTTTGTTCTCTGCACAATCCCTGATCCCGTAAAAGCTCTTAAGGAAATGAGGCGAGTCCTGAAACCGTCAGGGGAACTGATAGCTCTTGAGCACGTGCACAGTGACTACCCTTTTATTGACTGCATAGAACATTTAATTAATCCGGTTCTGTTTTTCCTACTTGGAGATCATACGACCCGGCATACCGTGAAGAATATTGAAAAAGCCGGCTTCACCATTAAGGAAGCAAAAAAACTGGCTTTTAAGGACGTTTTCAGGAAGATCAGGGCAAAACCGTAACCTTTTGGGTAGGAAGTTTCCGTATATATAAGCGAACTTTTGAAATTAATATGTAAAACTTTTTAAAATATGAACAACTAGGAGAAATAAGCAGAAAGATTAAAACAAAAAGTATTAATTGATTAATTTAATTTTACTAGTCATGTACTTTAACGCCACAGAAATTCTAAAAACTGTGAGTGATCAAAGTAATTTAATAAGTATAATTATCGGGTCTGGAATATTTGGCTCTCTCTCAACAGTAATTCTTCGAAATTTTGATATCAATAATAAGAAAAAAGCTACTCTTTACTATCCACTATTTTTAGCTTGTACTTCTGTAATTGAAGTAGTTACGGATCACGAAACATTAGGAATGGATAACACCAAAAAACAATTAATCTCTTCTTCAAAAATTCTTGACCAAATTATTTACAATCACGGTAGCCTCATATATCTTGAGGGAGACGATTTACAGAAATTATTACAAATGAAGGCGGCCCTTGATAGAAATATTCAATCTTTTGCAGATATTAGTTGGAAATCTTTAAGGGACTTGTTAAAAAGTCAGGAATTCAGCGATATCAAAAATGAGGCAACCTGTCTACTCTCTATATCTAAAAATAATGTAAAGGCCCTGAGAAAAATCTTGGAGTGAATCCATGGGGACATATTACATATTTTTATCTTGTAATAAACTTTCTGTCGAAGATATAAATATCGAAGATTATCTAAACGATAGGAAAAAACAAGATAACATTTTCATAAGATGCATATCTAAACATGACGATTTAGAATCCTCTAAAAATGACATTGATGAGCTTGCAGATAGCAGTATCTATCTAGTTAATACTAATGAAGAACCAGATTATGTGACTTCCTGGGAACTTGGATATGCGATGGGTAAAGGATTAAAAATTATAGGGTATGCTGAAGGAGAAAATGAGATGAAAATTCCGGAAGATATGGAAAATCTTATCAGACCTATACACAAGGACATTAACAAATTCATACAAAAAATTAACCGGGCATTTTATAATTTGACCCCTAAAAATGAAATAATTGAAGAAGAGTGGAATCGACAGACTCTATCTGCTAAAAAGGAATTTGAGGGTGAGATTTAATGGCATTTCAAAATGTAAATTCGAATAACCTGAAACAAGCAGATGATATGCAAGAAAATGCCATTAGCTTATGTGAAAAAGAAGAATGGGATAAAGCACTGGAACTTTATGAAAAAAGATTGAAAACGGACAAAGAACTTGGAGACCAGCGAGGAATATCAAAATCTTATCGTAATCTCGGGCGTTTGTATAGGAATAAAGGGGAACGGGATAAAGCAATAGAATTTTTCGAGAAAGGCTTAGAAATTGATCAAGAACTTGGAGACAAGCAAGGAATCTCAATATCTTATCGTAATCTCGGGCGTTTGTATAGGGATAAAGGGGAACGGGATAAAGCAATAGAATTTTTCGAGAGATGCTTGGAAATTGATCAAGAACTTGGAGACAAGCAAGGAATATCAATATCTTATGATTACCTCGGACGTTTATATAAGGATAAAAGAGAACGGGATAAAGCAATAGAGTTTTTCGAGAAATGCTTGGAAATTGATCAAGAACTTGGAGATAAGCGAAAAATATCAATATCTTATGATTACCTTGGGAGTTTGTATAGGGATAAAGGGGAATGGGATAAAGCATTGAATCTTTATGAAAAAAGTTTGAAAATAACAGAAGAACTCGAAGATAAGCGACGAATTTCGATATCTTACAATAATCTAGGATCCTTGTATAGGTATAAAGGCGAATGGGATAAAGCGCTGGAACTTTGCAATAAAAGATTGAAAATAACAGAAGAACTTGAAGACAAGCAAGGAATTTCGGCATCTTACAATAATCTAGGGCTTTTATATCAGTATAAAGGAGAATGGGATAAAGCGCTGGAACTTTGCGAAAAAAGCTTAAAAATGGGAGAAGAACTCGGAGACGAGCACGGAATTTCGATATCTTACAATAATCTAGGATCCTTGTATAGGTATAAAGGAGAATGGGATAAAGCATTGGAACTTTATGAAAAAAGCTTGAAAATAATAGAAGAACTCGGAGACGAGTACGGAATTTCGGTATCTTACAATAATCTAGGATCCTTGTATCAGTATAAAGGAGAATGGGATAAAGCGCTGAAACTTTACGAAAAAAGCTTGAAAATAATAGAAGAACTCGGAGACAAGTATGGAATTTCGATATCTTACAATAATCTAGGGTCTTTGCATAAGGATAAAGGGGAATGGGATAGAGCGCTGAAACTTTACGAAAAAAGCTTGAAAATAATAGGAGAACTCGGAGATAAGCACGGAATTTCGGTATCATACAATAATCTAGGGTCCTTGTATCAGGATAAAGGGGAATGGGATAAAGCACTGGAACTTTATGAGAAAAGTTTTAAAATATCAGAAAAACTTGGAAACAAGCGAGGAATTTCGATATCTTACAATTGTCTAGGATCTTTGCATAAGGATAAGGGGGAATGGGATAAAGCACTAGAATTTTGCAATAATAGTTTGGAAATATCTATAGAACTTGGGGACAAACAAGGAATTTCAGTTACTTTTAAAAATCTTGGAGAAATAAATCTCAAAATCGGGGACTGGGATAGTGCAAAAGAATATTTTGAGAAGTCACTAGAAATAGCAAAAAAACTTGCCTCTATATCAACAGTTTCTATACTTAATAATTTAGGAGAGCTATCGATGCTTGAGGATAGATATAACGATGCGATGAATATCCTTGAAGAATCGATGAATATTGTCAAAGATGTTGGAGCAAAGCCTAGGGAAATAGTTATTCTTGAAAAATGTGGAGATATATATATAAGTAAATATGTCTCTGAAGAGAGAACAGAGATAAAAAACCTTGAACTAGCAGAAGATAACTATCGTAATGCTTTTGAACTAGCAAATAATTTGGGGATACCTCTTCAGGAAGCAACAGCAATAAGAGGGCTTGGAATAGTTGCCTCTAAAAAAGGAAACATGGGCGAATCTGAAAAATGCTTCAGAAAATCAGTTGAAATTCTTCGAAAACTAGATGCGTCCTTTGAATTACAAAAATCAACTTTAGAATATGCAAAAGCTCTTTATGAGAACGACAATCTTTTTGAAGCTGAAATTAGGGCAAAATCAGTTGCATTCGATGCTCAAAAAAGTAAAAATTACGAACTACTCAGGAAAACTTATCTGCTGCTTGGAGATATTGCAGAGAAACAAGATGAAAAATATGAATATTACCTTAAATCTCTTGAAGCTGCAGAATTTAACCCTAAAATTTACGTCCGAAATTGTTATCACTTGATTTTTCGCATGCAAAAAATGGATCAACAAGGACTAGTGCAACTTATAACACTATTAAAAAGACAAAACGATGAAAAGTATTTTGATTTTTTCCTTGAAGCTTTGAATAATAAAATTGAAGGTAAAGAGTATAAAATAAGTGAACTCCCAAGCAATTTAGCACAGGAACTTGAAAAATTCGATAAGATCTCAACTTCAAGTAACTGATTTCGGAGGTTATTTTTTAGATCTTTAAATCTCGTGGATTAATTTTTCATTAGAACCTACAAGTTTCGACTTTGCTCCGAAACGGCATAAAATAACTATATAAATTAACAGATCTTTTTTATTTGTGGATGCTGGGGAAAACAAAGCGCTACCTTGAGGTTACGAGGGTCCTCTTAAAGTATAATCTTATTCCAGAACTCTACCGTGATCTGCGCACCGATTATATTTCAAATCCTGAGTGTACCTGTAATTTTGATCTCGAAAACAGGCAGACGGCTGTAAAACTCAGGCAGGCTTTTGAAGAACTCGGGCCGACTTTTATAAAAATGGGACAGACTATGAGCAAGCGGCCTGATCTTGTCCCGCAGCCTTATGTTATAGAAATGGCAAACCTTCAGGATAAGGTTAAACCGGTGCCTTTTGAAGCGATGGCTGAATCCCTTGATCTTGCCTGCGTTTGCGAATATCAGGCGCGTGCAGAGCGAAATCGGAAAAAGACGGAAGAAGAGCTTAAGGCTTCACGGGAGAGAAAAGCAAAAGCTTTCATTGAGATTTTTGACAGCTTCGACCCGGAACCCATTGCCTGCGGCTCGATTGCGCAAGTTTACAAAGGGGTTCTGGAAGGCAAACCGGTTGCGGTAAAGATTCTTCGTCCGAACCTGATTGACACTATAAATATTGACCTTTCTATCCTGGATGATTTCAAGCCTGTTATGAAAAAAGTTCTCGGGCTTGGGAGTAATTTTGATATCGATGCTTTATTGCAGGAGATCCGGGAGATGCTTACCCGCGAGGTTGACCTGAGAACCGAAGCCGTCAATATGCGGCGTTTTGAGGACAATTTCAAGAACGTAAAAAACGTGGCTGTGCCCAAAATCTACTCTGACTACTGTTCAGCCAATGTCCTTACCATGGAATTCATCCAGGGAATCCAGATTAAGGACATAATCAATACGCCTGTGCCCCAGAGCAAGAAATCGGAATATACGCGTACCATCACCAAAAGTTATCTTAAGCAAGTCTATATCGACGGCTTTTACCATGCTGACCCTCATGGGGGAAATATGCTGGTTCAGGAAAACGATACCATAGCTTTCATCGACTTCGGGGCTGTAGGCAGTATCGATGAGGAACTTCAGAAACACATGCTGGAGTTTTATTACGCCATCAATAATAGAGATGTGGAAGGAGCAACCCAGGGTTTCCTGAAAATCGGGGGTGCGGACGCGCGGGAAGTGGATATCCACAGGCTCAGGAAAGATATGGATAGCCTGATCGCAAACCAGAACTACGGGCTTGAAGGTAGGCAGAGTGACAATTATGCCAAACTCGGCCTGAAATATGATATCCGGCTGCCCGGGGAATTTTCGACCCTTCAGAGGGCGATCCTGCTTATAGAAGGCGTTTGCCTGGAGCTGGATCCGAGATACAACATTAAAACCATTGCTATTCCTGTACTGATGGATGCTTATAAAAAGCTTAACGCTCCAAAAGGGGCCGCTCTTCATATCGAATTTTCCTCCGAGCCCGTGGACGAAAAAGCCGAATTAAGAGCTGCGATTCGAGAAGTTGCTGATAAAACGGAAGGAATGGGGGATAAGTTTCTCTCCTTAAAACAGGAAGAAAACAGGAAAAGTACTTTTTCAAAAGAACTCTACCTGGCTGTCCTGCTTATTGCCTCGACTTACATCCTGTTAAACGGAGGTACTTTTTCCTGGGTCGGACTGGCTGGGTTCGGGGTTTCGATTCTGATAGCCCTTCTTTCTATGATTCAAAGCAAATAATATAAAAAATCAAAAACTTTCAGCAAATTCACGTCTTGATGGTTAATTACCGAATTTGAGATCTAATTACTGAAAATTGTTGGAGATAAATTTTTTCTATCATATCTGACAAAAATAACTGATGAGACCCTCTCTATCACCTTGGTTGATTAATGGACTTATTTACTAATAAAAGATTGAGCTCTAAACTCTTCTTGAAAAAGTAATGTAAATATCGTTTCCAATTCTATAAATAAAATAGTAAATAATATCTTAATTGTAAGCTGGGAGTTTTTCAATGGATGGATACATGGGCCATTACGGTTATGGCATGGGATATGGAGCTATGCTTTTCGGACTTTTATTCTGGATTCTTATACTCGTGTTAGCTTACCTGTTGATCAAATGGCTTGTTGACCAGAACAAAACCCGTGGGGAAGGGCAGATGTCAGCGCTGGAGATTGCAAAGATTAGGTACGCAAAGGGTGAAATTACTGAAGAGGAATTTGAAGAAATTAAAAAGCGTATCGTTTAAAGGAAAGCAATATGAAATCAACGCCTGTAATCCAGGCAGTTACCAGTCCGGGTACATGGGACCAGGAATGATGCACAATCCAGGCTATAACTGCGCCTCGGATCCGGAATGATGGGTAACATGATGACGGTTTACTGCCCGGAGTCCAGACCAATAGCCCAGGAGGAGGCTCTGGAAAACATGCAAAGCTTTGCCCGGCAATACAGCTCAAACACGGAAGTCAAGGACTTTATGATATTCAGCAGCAACTACTACGCTGTTCTAAAAGATCCAGCCAGCGGTCAATATATAGCTGAGGTTCTGGTGGACCGATACTCCGGATCAGCATATCCTGAGCCAGGACCGAATATAATGTGGAATACGAAGTACGGCGCTGGAAGAGTGCAGGCCGGAAGCACGGATTACGATTTGGCAGGATCGGAAAAGCTTGCAAATGATTTCCTGGCTGGCTATTTGCTGGGAGCTCAGATTCTGGAGATTAAAGCGATGCCTGGTTACTACACATTTGACTTTGGACGAAAAGAAATCGAGGGTATGCTGAGCGTTAACGCCTATAACGGTCAAGTGTGGGTGCATACGTGGCACGGATCGTATATAAGTGATATGAACGTCACAAATTGAATCTCACTTTATAAATGACAATACAGATGACAATAAGAAAATCGTCTTTTTTTCCAAAAATTCTAATCTATTTGTCTTCTTGATGAAGCGGATATATTAATGTAAATCTTGATTCCAAAGATGCTACTTTTAGTTCTTGAACCAAATAATAAGACTGGGTAATATAAAATGGAAGTTTTGGAGACTTTTTGAAAGGTTAACAACTAAATAAACTCCAATCTTTTTTTAAGTTCCACTTCTATTTGCAAAAGATAAACTCTGAAAATATGTTTATTATAATAACATTTTTATGTAAATTGAATAAATGAATATGCGACGGTATTTTTTAAATTTAATAAACTTGGGATATAAAGGGGGAGAATGAAATGGTAAAGCCTAGAATAATAAGGCCAGTATTATTACTGGCATGCATAGGAATAATAGTAACTGCACTCGTACAGCCAATAGCAGGAAACACGATGGGTCAGGGAAAACTGATGGAGCAAAAAGACAAGATGGTCTCTTGCCTTGATAATGAAAGTATGATGCAGTCTAGAATGGGAGAATACGCAGCCAGCGAAATGTGTGAGGCTTCGTCTAAGGAAAAGATGATGGGCTCAATGATGATGGAAGAAAAATCATGCAATGAAGACATGACAAGTTCCATGATGGAAGAGAGATTAGCCAACAAAAGCTGCTACAATGCAAGCTCATCCCAGGCCAACTTTGACTGCACTCGTCCCTGGCTTGAGAAAGCGATAAAACTTCACGCGATGCATCTTAAGAACCCTAAAAGCGCAACTAATAAGTCTCAGATGGAAATGATGGACCAGATGATGCAGGCCAAAAAATACCTTGCAGGGGAAAAAATGAATATGGAAATGATGGGCAGAGCAGCAGACAATAAATCGGCAGAGTATGAACATCCCTATGCCATTTCAGCCCTTATGAAACTTGAATGCTCTGGCTTCTGGCTTGATGAAGCTATAAAACTTCATGCAATGCACATAAAGAACCCTAAGATCGCAACCAATGAGTCTCAGATTAGATTAATGGCTCAGATGGTGCGTGCAGACAGATACCTTGCAGGAGAAGATATGAACATGGAGATGGCTAAAAACGCAAGTCTCTCCCAGGATAACGTTAACTTTACAACTCTCTGGCTTGAAAAGGCAATAAAACTTCATGCAATGAACCTTAAGAATCCTGAAGCAGCAACCAATGAATCCCAGATGAGATTAATGAACCAGATGATGCGGGCCCGCGAATGCATTGAAGGAAAGGGTCTGAATCTGGAAATGCTGATGGACTTTGAAGAGGACTCAGCCAGAGAGATGTGTGAGCCTTCATCCAGTGAAATGTGTGAGCCTTCACCCAGGGAAAAGATGATGACTATGATGATGGGCTCCATGAGAATGGGAGAAAAATCATGCAATGAAACCATGATGAGTTCAATGATGGAAGAGAAAGCAGCTAAAAAAGATAAAATGGAATCTATGATGGAAGAGAAAGAAGCCAAAAAAGATAAAATGGAATCTATGATGGAAGAGAAGTTAGCTAACGAAAGCTGCTATATAGGCAAGATGGACAAAAAGGCCAACTTAACCCCGGACAATTTGGACTGCGTTTGTTTATGTCTCGAGAAAGCCATAAAACTGCACGAAATGTACCTTGGAAATCCTGAAGCAGCAACCAGTGAGTCTAAGATGGAAATGATGAAACAGATGATGCAGGCCCATGAATACCTTACAGGGGAAAAAATGGATATGGACATGATGGACAAAGTAACAGACAATGAGTCCACAGGAAAGTTGAAAGAAAAAGCAGACTATTTGTCGTCGGAAAAGAGTGGACAACGTTCATCCAGCAAAACGGGACAGTACTCTTCTAGCGAACAGAGCAAAAATTACTCCTCAAGTGGATGCTAATAAGTTTATCAAGTCTAGAAGGTTAAGATCATCTGTAATTAAAACTAGTGGGGACTGCCCCACTTCTATTTTTTAGCTGCTTTTAGGCACTGTTAATTAGCGCCTATTCATATAACTTCTATCATTTACAAAAACGATAGAGCAGGAAGTATTGCCAAACTATGGGAGCAACACCAGTTTCAAGCCAAATAAAAATATGAAAATTGCCACAAAGTTTCTGAACTTTTCCTGGGGTATTTTTTCAACTCCTTTTTTCCCAATCACTGCCCCAATTAAAGATATAGGTATAAAAATTAAAAAGCCTGATAGAAGGACAGGATCAAGTCTCGTACCTCCTCGGATATACGTCGCTATCCTTGTAGAATCTATCATAAAAGATATGGCACCTGCAGTTACAACATAAACGGCCTTCTCAAGGTTGAAAGAGCTCAAAGCTACTGCATTTATTTCCCCGCCTATACCGAAGATACCTGCAAAAAATCCGGTAAGAGCTCCACTGGATATTGCAACCGATAACCTTTGGCTCAGTTTGAAAGTTCGGTTGAGGACGATGAAGATAACATAGGTTATAAGGAACGCCCCTAAAGCTCTTGAAAGAATTTCCCGCGAGATTCTCAAGGATAGGGACGATCCCAGGAAACTGGTAAAGATCCCGGGAAGGCCGAAAGCAAGAAAAAGCTTCCATCTTATTCCCTTCCTAAATAAGAGTATCTTCCAGATATCATTAAACCAGTGAATTATGCCCACCAGGAGCAGGGTCTGAGGCAGAGGAAGGATAATCAGAAGAACGGGTACCATGATTGTGGATATTCCAAATCCGGCCAGAGTCCCGATTACGCTTGCAAGAAGTGTAAGCAGCGCGATATAGATAATTTCTTCATAGACAACCATACTACACAACCATATTACACAACATATTCTACTGCATTATGGCCTAAATGTGGATAGTTTACTGATTTTTGTATTCTCCAGGGATATTTGCTGCGGAACACGGGATAAATTACAATCTATCTTTGAAAAAGAACTTTTTTGGAACGATATAATATTAATTTACGTGAGTATTAATCATTCATGGATTAATATTAATTCGTGAATATTATTAATATCTGTGTCCGAAAAGAGATTGTCCCATTAAGAGAATTTAGATCTTGAAAATAATTTTAAGAGACATCTCATTTATCGAGCAGGTTTAGCAGAAAAGGTGGTTTTGATTCTTACCGTGTTGATAGGACTGATTATCCTGTCTGTACCAGGTATATCCTGTGGTTAACTGGGATGAGTCGAGGGGCCGTAGCTAAGAGGAACTGCAGGCGTGAGATTATAGTATTGTGCCGGGACGGGCACAGCCCTGCAGTCTGCAGATATCGTCTCATGCATAGCATCCTCGGAATGTGATAACGGTAATACCATCAACAAAGCTACTAGGGATAAGATAATCGAGAAGGTTCTTCCGACTGGCTATGCCCTGATATAGCTTTAACTTGGTTTTGGGGGGAAGAAATGGGCTCAGTTGCGCTAACTGGACTATTTGAGAGGTTTTTAGAAAAGAGCGTTTTGGGGGGGGTTAAATTTCTGAGGAATCAAACAGAAGAACGATATCGGATATATACACAGGTCTAGCTTTACTTTTGTTTATTGGAGGCATTGCCCTGGCGTACGAGAACTGGGTAGGCCATGCCCTGATAGCTATTATCAGCCTGTTGCTTATGGTTTATGCACTCACAACCGGGGCTACGCTCAAGGGAAGAATAAAGCGAAGCTCAGGAAACATCTCTAAGCTTCATAGAAAGTACGGTATTTATTTTGGAACCTTCATCCTGGGGTCGTTTATATATGGACTATGGATCAAGCTGCAGCATGGAGAACCAATACTATTGTCTATTCACGGAAAGCTGGGGCTGATTATCCTTCTCATTATCGCTCTTCAGGTCCTTCCAAGTTTGATTTTAAAGAACCGGGCAAAGTACAGGGAGTTGCATAAAATTGTGGGATATTCCCTGGCACCAATTCTGATCATTGATGCCAGTTGGGGCCTGTACAACGGTGTAATTGCCGGAACAAAGAATCTAGTCCTCTTGCATTCTATATCTGGAGGCCTGGCTGCCCTTGTTCTGGTCTGGATCATTCTGGAGATGCGGTATCCGACAGACAGGTCACTCGCCAGGGCGAGGGTGGCAAGCTATCTGGCAGCATTCTTTGTAACTGCAGGGTGCTGGATAGCAGGAGGCTATAACTATTTAACGTCCTATGGCTCTCAGGTAAAACCCGTGATCCTGGAAGGTCCTTATCCCTGGGCGCACGAGATTGTAATGGAGATGAAAGAGCACGTTTTCGTCTTTCTGCCCATAATCGCTCTCTCCCTATCAATTACCCTATCCGTTCTCGATAGAGACACTTTTCTGAGTGATGATAAACTCAGGCGCGCTCTTTCAATGATCGCTTTCCTGGCACTCTTTATGGTGCTGCTTATGTTCCTGATGGGAGCGATCATATCAAATGCTGGACAAATTGGGACGGAGGCTTGAGATGAAGAAATCAGCAACTCTCATCGCATCAGCCACAATTGCCATATTTTTAACTGGCTGCATTATCATTGCCCATGATCTATCACCCGATTTTAAACAATTACTGATAACACTTACAGGGAACCACTGGACATCAGTAAGCATGATAATCATAGTATTATTTGCGTTATTCTCAGGTCTTTTTTCGAGTTTGAAGAGCATGAGAAAATTCCTGAGGGTATATGATGTAAGGCTGTGGTCGACTGCCCTGCTGGTCGTGACTCTGCTCATGATGCTGGGTATTTTTGCGGAGTTAGCTGCTCGCTACCTAGCGGATTGAAAATCATACACATGACCGAACGTTAAAGGCGTAAGATTATGGCCTTCATTATGACTTGAAACACTTTGATGTTAATGGCTAAAACCAATGCTCAATAGGACGAAATCCGATTAAAAGTCTCGATTTTTGTCGCTCATACGCCTATGTACATCATCCCCATATAATACATTCATACTTGTTATGCTGGATTTAGTTATTTATTTCAATAGTCTATGAACTTGTCTTGAGACTCAAAATTACTTTCTGAACTTATTTTTTGGTTCTCAGAATTCTTAGTTTTGGTATTAAACGACCCGTACTCCGCATATATATACTCGTCTCCAAATTGTTCTATCATCATTTTTTCTTCGTCGGATATCCGAACCAAATACAGGGTGATTGCCGGCAGCATGTAAGACAAGGCAACTATCAAGTTGGCAGAAAGAAGCGATATTCCTGCTCCTATTAGAAAGATAGCTGCATATTGGATACCGGATGAATCGATAAGGACCATCGGTCACCAGAGTATGTCCTTTCCGAATTTCCCGGAGGGTGACCAGTTACTGCCTAAAGCTCTGTGCGACCAGATAAAAAGAAGATTACCCACAAAGATTAGCCCTACTCCAAGCCATCTAACCTGTGGAGGGAAAGGAAGGCTGAAAAAGTCTAACCAGAAGGTAAGCACGTAAAGTAAGATGGGAATGAGCCCCAGACCGAACAGCGCAATGAGGAACTTTTCTCTCCTTTCGTGCTTTATTAACACTTTTTCGAACTCTCGGCGGCCCCTTTGGTAGTATAGTCTGACGCCAGCAACAATTAAGAGCAATACTGCCAGAGTGACCTTAAATTGAATTTCGTGTATATTAAATGCCTCTCAAATCTATTATAGGTGAAAAATAGAAATAGCTTAACGCATCTTTAATCATTGGGGGTATTATTATAGGAGTAGTTGATCCTGTCTGCAAGATGAAGCTTGACGAGAGGGAAGCGAGGTTCAAGAGCGAGTACAAAGGAAAGATGTACTACTTCTGCGCCCTTTCAGATAAAAAGAAGTTTGATGAAAATCCAGAAAAATACATCGAGCCTTAATGTAGAAAAACAAAGACCTTCTGGATTCGAGACCGATGAAGTGCGAAGACGAATCTGCTGATTTCAAATAAGAGTATAAAGCAACTCACACTGTTTTTCAGCTTAGAGTACAAAGAATTTAAAAAGAATCCCAGGTAGAGTTTGAAGTTTCGGGGGGCTATGAAGATAGTAGTAGCAGATCCAATATTCCTGACGGAAGAATATGTAAAACGGCTCGAAACGTTGGGCGAACTCGAAATATATGATAATGTGCCTGCGTCTCATGACGAGTTCGTTGAGAGAATAAAGGATGCCGAAATCGTAATAGTAGGAAGATACGGCGTTAACGCCGAGGCTCTACGCTCTGCGCCCAAGCTAAAGATGATCTCTCTATGGCAGACCGGTTTCGACAATGTGGACCTTGAGGCGGCGACAGCACGTGGAGTAATCGTATCGAACGTTCCCAGTTATGCCTTTGATTCGGTAGCGGAATTTGTCTTTGCCTTATCCCTTAACCTTCTTAGAAAAATCCATCTTGCGGACATGAACTTGCGAAGGGGATTATTCGGTTGGAAGTACTACATAGGCAACCAGCTCATGAGTAAGACCATAGGCGTGCTTGGAACGGGTGAAATAGGTAAGCGAGTGATACAGATTGCACACGGATTCAATATGAACGTGCTCTCTGTTACGGCTCACCCCAGTCCCGAGAGAGCAAAAGCCCTGGGAATAAAGTTCGTGAATCTGGACACTCTGCTTTCAGAGAGTGATATCGTTACACTACATGTGCCGCTGACGTCTGAAACCGAGCATATGATAGGTGCACGAGAACTGGCGAAGATGAAATCCACAGCCATATTGATCAATACTGCAAGAGGAAAGGTGGTTGATGAGGCTGCCCTTATAGAAGCTCTTAAGGAGGAAAAGATCGCTGGAGCAGGGCTCGATGTCTTTGAAAGAGAGCCGCTATCCATGGATAGTCCTCTGTTAGAGATGCATAATGTGGTGCTGACTCCGCATATCGCCTTTCTATCGGAAGAATCTTTAGATGAGTGTACTTACATGAGTATTGAGAACGTGGAGATGTTTACGAAGGGTAAGCCCCAGAATATGGTGAATCGCGCAGTGTTAAAGGGTTAAGGATGTCAGCTAATGGCTAAACAACTCCAGGTCCAGATCCTTAACGTTTCACTTTTTCTACTGCAAGCCTTTTATGAAAAGGCTTGACCGAAAACGGCGTGGTCAAGCGCAAACCTTTTCACAAAAGGTTTGATCGAAGATGAACCTGCACCTGATGACTGGCTTCGGTCTTGTTGTGCTTGTGCATCTTTATATGAATTGTTGGAGGGGTGAAATCCCAGTTCAGAGCCTCAAAATAAGATAGAAAAACCTGGTTAGAGGCTTTTTCTCTTCGGG
>Ga0183099_1000546_pt1 | contig 26832 bp, 18 predicted proteins | sample Biomet1_FD_127788 | JGI IMG/M metagenome (GOLD analysis project Ga0183099, IMG submission 127788) | Microbial communities from bioreactor (seeded with anoxic lake sediment) at LBNL, California, USA - Biofuel metagenome 1 | ecosystem: Engineered > Bioreactor > Anaerobic > Unclassified ...
TACCCTGCTGGAGCCTCTATTTCCAGATAAGAACTACCATCAGTTTTAAAATGATAAACCTTTATTTGATCTTTCACTCTTCTTGAATCTTTTGAAAACAAAGGTAATTCCCTTTTTCAATAATTCTGCCGTTGTCAAAAATATAGATGGTATCTGCCGCCTTTGTTGTTGAAAGCCTGTGAGAAATTGTGATCACTGTCGTATCTTTGCTCAAATGATACATTGTGTTGTTTAAATTAAATTCCACAAGCGGATCGAGTGCGCTTGAGGGCTCATCAAGAATCAAAACGGGACTTGCCTGAAAAAGTGTTCTTGATCGCAAGACTTTGTGCCTCTCTGCCCGACAATAATAGACTGTTGTCGTCAAATTCTTTTATGATTTGTGTATCATAAATGTTTCACAATAACTTACCTATAATTTGCTTCAAACATTGGAATCATTTTTGGTAAGTTTTATAAAAATCGCATCTAATCAATTACATTGACAGAAATAAACAACAAATGAAAACCGAGTGAATCAAATAATAATTTTGCTTTTTTCAATACATAAAATTGTTGCTTGCATTATATTTCCTTCTATATTCTGTAGGCGTCATATTTATGTTTTTTTTGAACACCCGTATGAAATATGTGCTGTCATAAAAGCCGCATTTTTCTGAAATATCATTGAGTTTTTCCCCGTCAAGAAGCATTGTTCTGGCACGGTTAATTCGTTCCATTGTGACATATTCGTTAAATGTCATTGACAGATGCGAATTAAAATCGTGTGTAAGCTTGGAACGCCCAACGGAAAATTTCTCTGCAACAGTGTCGATAATCAATTTTTCTGTTATGTTTGCAGAAATATATCTTAACACCGATGCAATGTACGGTTCGTTTTCCTTAATATGTGTCACGGTATGATTTTGTGATATTTCGGTAATTTCCGCAAACAGGTATCCAAAAAGCAGTTTAAGACGTAAGTCTGTGCTATTTTTGGTGAGGGAAATGTAAAGTTCTATCATCATTTCTGAACATTTTTTCAATTTCTCTGCTTCTTTTTCGGCAAGTGGAATCAAAAAAGCGTCTGTTTCCGCATATTCGAGCGTCATAGAGGAATCCGGAAAAATGTCATAAATATCTTGCCTGTCAAAATTGAAATAGAATCGGTCATAGAGTGTGTCCATACCGTTTATCTGACAATGTTCGCAGTTTTTCTTATAAAAAAGAATACAAGAACCCTGATGAGAAAAATAACTGTTTTTCGTAAACGCAACAATGTCGCCTGAAAGGATGAGGAGCATTTCGTCATATGGATGCTTGTGATACTCTGCCCGATCAATGCATCTGTTGTAGTTACAGTAGTGTGTGACACAAATATTCTGTTTCATGCTACCCTCTTTGATTCGTTTTATTACAATTGTAACATTTCGCCAAGAAATGTCAAGATTTTTCTACACAATATTCAACCGATTCTACTATTTTGATCCTATTCTACATTGAAAAGTATTTTTATATTTGATACTATATACAAGAATAATTGCTGAGATGCAGTTAATTTCACATTAAAATCTACCTCAGATGTCACATTTTTGGGAGGGGCTACTATGAAACTTGGAATATGTTGCGATGGGCTGAATGACGAAACGAAAATAAAAAATATTGCAAAAGCAGGATTCACTTTTATTGAATCCGGTCTTTGTGGAATGTCAACTGCTTCAGAGGGTGTAATGGATACCTTCGGTGAGCTACTTGACAAATACGGGCTGTATTGCAGAAGCACAAACGGTATGTTTCCAAGTGACATTAAACTGATCGGAAACAATATTGATACGGCAAAAATAGAAGACTATCTCTATCACGTTTTTGAAAAAACAAAGAAGTTCAACATTGAAGTATGCGTTTTAGGAAGTGGCAGAGCACGTACTGTTCCGGAAGGAGTCGACATAGAAAAAGCATATGATCAATTTGCAGAAGTAATCAGCGAAACAATTGCCCCCATCATCGAACGATATCACAAAACCCTTGCGATTGAACCTTTGCGCTATTGTGAGTGCAATATTGTGAACACGGTTGCTGATTCAATGAAAGTGGTAAAAGCAGTAAACAAACCAAATGTAAAAACCCTGATCGATTATTTCCATGTTGGAATGAACGGTGAAGATATTAACACTTTTGTGAACTATCAAGGTGATATCAAACATGTACATATTGCAAGTCCAAGCAATATGCGAAAATTTCCAAGCCCGGATGACGGAGATGATTATCAGGCATTCTTTGATATCTTGCGAAAGGCAAAATATCAGGATGAATGTATTTCGATTGAAGGTGACGGTGGCAATTCCGACAGCGAATTTTTGCAGTCTCTTATCACTTCTTATCATCTTTTAAGCAAGCTGTAACGTATGCTGTGCATCTCACGTGTAGTGCCCCTTTTGCAGCACAATCGTTGCAATTGAATAAAATGTTTTACAGAACAAAAGCCTTGAAACAGCCCAGTTTCAAGGCTTTTGTTTTGTAAATATCAATCATATTTTCATTTTTTCTATGCTTATTTTATTGTACACCCATTATTGTTTTAACCACCTATTTGCATGCTATACTCACCTATTTTAGCATTCCTGCATTTTCTTGACGTTTTTAATTCGTATTTTTCTGATTCAGATGTTTTAGCTTTCCTTTTCATTCCTAAAACATATTTGTACACCTTATCATATAATAAAATGTATGCGTATTTTGCAAAATTTGCGCATACGAAAGGGAGTGAAATGTTTGAAATATTTTAATGATGATTGTGAAGAAGATAGAAAAGATTGTAGAGATGATTGTTTTCACAGGTGTAAAATAGGACCAACAGGTCCAAGAGGTTGTCCGGGTGACACAGGCCCAACTGGTCCAACAGGTCCAACTGGTCTAACAGGTCCAACTGGTCTAACAGGCCCAACTGGTCTAACAGGTCCAACTGGTCCTACTGGTCTAACAGGTCCAACTGGTCTAACAGGCCCAACTGGTCCCACTGGTCTAACAGGCCCAACTGGTCCCACTGGTCTAACAGGCCCAACTGGTCCCACTGGATTACAAGGTATTCAAGGAATCCAAGGGGTTCCCGGTGTGCAAGGTCCCATCGGCCCGACAGGTCCGCAAGGCTTACAGGGCTTACAAGGTATTCAAGGTATTCAAGGAATCCAAGGTGTACCGGGAGTTCAAGGTCCAATTGGCCCGACAGGTCCTCAGGGTGTTCAAGGTCCAATTGGTCCGACAGGTCCTCAGGGTGTTCAAGGGCTCACTGGAGCAACCGGTGCGGCAGGAGGAGTATTGAGCTTTGCAGATTTCTTTGCAATAATGCCCCCTGATAATGCTGCAACAGTAGCTGCTGGTTCAGATGTAAACTTTCCGCAAAATGGGCCTGCCAGTACCAGTGGTTCTATAATTACCCGTACTGGACCCAGCTCATTTAACTTGCCTGCAATTGGCACTTACCAAATTTTATTTGAGGTTAGTGTAACTGTACCAGGACAATTGATTTTGACGCTTAATGGTGTTGATTTACCTAACACGGTAGTTGGTCGAGCATCAGGAACAACACAGATAGTTGGAGTAGCACTTGTTACCACAACATCTGTTAATTCAGTTCTCACTGTAAGAAATCCTACTGGAAATACGCCAGCACTGATCATCACTCCAAATGCAGGTGGAACAAGGGATGTTTCGGCACACCTTGTGATCATGCAAATTGGATAACATGAAATAGAGTTAAATCAATTAGGTCTATAAGAGATCACATTCTTATAGACCTAATCTACATTCTTGTCTTTGAAACAATTATAACAAAAAGCATATAATGAGCTGTAAGCGAATGTATCAATTTACAACATTCATTTGAAAGGAGATTGTGATATTTTGGAAAATGCAACAAACGAACCAAATGAAGCTATGCCTCCACTCATTGCAGTGTACGGTATTTATAAAAATGAACAGAACTTCATCGAACGGTTCTTAGAATCGGTTCAAACGGCAGACGAGATTGTTCTGTGCGACACCGGAGCCACTGATGAAACGAACAGCTTAATAAGCACTTTCATGAAGAATCACCCAAATGTCAACCTCAAAACCTTCCCAATTTTTGTTTCACCGTGGCGATTTGATGATGCACGTAATTCGTCCCTGTCATTGGTAAGCCCCAAAATAGACCTTTGCATTTCATTGGACATCGATGAATTTCTGATGGAACATTGGAAAGAGCATCTTGCAAATCAATATGAAAAAGGCATCACAAGATATTATCATAAATTTAAAACCATTTGGCCAGACGGGAACATCTCCATGCATTGGCATGAAAGGATCCACGCAAGAAACGGATATACATGGAAGCTTCCAGTGCATGAAGTGTTGGAATATAACAGTTGGGAAAATGTAAAGCGTTTGCCTGATTTTTGGATGTATCAGATGCCGGAATTGAAAGAAACAAGACAGAGTTATTTGTCGCTTTTAGAGCAGTCTGTGAAAGAAAGAAAAGACATCTGGAAATCATGGAGCTTTCTTGCGAACGAATATCTCAGCATCGGACGGTATGAGGATGCGTTGAATGCGATTGACACCGCGTTGGAGATAGCCAACAGCGACAAAGCCTTTTTACACAAACAAAAATATTTAATCTATAAAATGCAAAACAAAATGGATTTTGCTCTGCTCAATTTGGATACCGCTATCTTTTACATGCCGGAAAGACGGGAACTTTATGTGGAAAAGGCAAAGTTCTTTTATCAGCTTGGAAGATATACCGAAGCATATTTCACAATTCTTGAGGCAAAGAAGCGAACCGAAATAATCGTTGATTATCATTATAATTTATCCGCTTGGAACTGTGACTTTGATGATTTAAACTTAAGTATCGCAAGACAGGCGCAAAAAGAGGGATTATTGTTATGAGCATTTATAACATTGCGGTATACGCTATTTGTAAAAATGAAGCGCATTATGTGGATCAATGGATGGACTCAATGGGCGAAGCAGATGAAATTTATGTAACAGATACCGGTTCGACAGACGATACCGTTGAAAAACTTCGGAACAGGGGGGCAATTGTCAATTCGATCAATTTGAATCCTTGGCGGTTTGATGTGGCAAGGAATATTTCCTTAAGTTTTGTACCAAAAGAGATTGATATTTGTGTTTGTACCGATTTGGATGAAAGATTGGAACCAGGTTGGAGAGACCTTTTGGAAAAAGCATGGACAGCACAGACAACCCGGCTGAAATATATGTATACATGGAACTTCAATCCAGATGGAACGCCCGGCGTAACATTCTGGTATGAAAAAATCCATCAAAGGCAATATTTCCGATGGGTACATCCTGTTCACGAAGTTTTACAATATTATGGAGCAGAACCCGATATTTATTCATTGGAAGAAAAAATTCAATTGAACCATTATCCCGACCCTACAAAATCAAGAGGTCAATACCTTACACTTCTTGAGATGTCAGTGAAAGAAGCTCCGGATGATGATAGAAGCATGCACTATCTCGGGAGAGAATATATGTTTCATGAGATGTGGGATAACTGCATCGATACGTTACAAAAGCACATTCAAATGCCAACAGCCTTTTGGAAGGATGAACGTTCGGCATCCATGAGATTTATTGCAAGAGCATATAAGGCACAGAACTATTTGAAAGAATCCAAAAATTGGCTGTATCGTTCAATTGCAGAAGCATCCTATTTGAGAGAGCCCTATGTCGAAATGGCACAGCTTGCATATGAAGAAAAAGATTGGCCGGAGGTGTTTCACATGGTGGAAAGTGCGCTAAAAATAAAAGATAAATCGGCTTCCTATATCAATGAAGCATCTTCCTGGGATTATACCATATATGATTTAGGTGCTTTAAGCTGTTATGAGCTCGGTCTGTACGAAAAGTCTTTGAATTATGCAACAAAAGCAGCTGAAATGGCTCCTGATAATCAAAGATTACAGACAAATTTAGAATTTATTAAAAAATAAAATGATCCTATCCCAACTAACACTCCAGCAAGCATACTAAATTCAAAGCGTGGAGGAATGAATCAATTTTTACTGAACTTTTAAAGACAATTCACATGTGAGCTCTTTTCTTTCGTTCGGCACACCACACTGATGTCAGAACGAGCACTTGCCAATAAAAATCCGAAAAATAAAATGCCTCCCTTGTTTTCAAGGGAGGCATTAGACTGAAGCCACTTCTATAAGAAGTGACTTTATCATACGATCAGGTTGTTGCTGCACTATTCACTGATGTGTACTTACATTTTTATTATATCATTGCTTTAAGACTATATCAAATTAGTGGAACGAAAGCATTGGCTTGAAATGAATTGTGACGTTACAACTCATCTGCAACGCTTGGTAACAAAAAAGCGTTAGATTTTTGCTTATGGCACTTTGCATTTGTCGGAGAATGATTCTTAATTATCTTTGCAATGGTGCTTTTTAAAAATATGTCTCAAAATATTGAATTTTTCATTCTTTTTTGATAAAATAGATACAGAACTTATTGATACAGTGTCATTATATATCTTTTCTTATTTTTAAAACGTTCCTTTTGCCCTAAAAGGAACGCAGAATCAAACATTTTATTTATAATGAAGGAAGCGAGCAATACAATGTGGTTGATGGCAATAACAACTGAACAAGAGCGCAGCAAAATCGAACGGCTCTACTTGAATTACAGCAATTTGATGTACAGTGAAGCTTATAAAATTTTAAACGACAGACATCTTGCGGAAGATGCTGTACAGCAATCTTTTTTGAAACTAATCAATAATTTACATAAAATTGAGGAAGAAGACCGTCCACGAACAAGAAGTTTTTTGGTCATTATTTGCGTAAATGTCGCAAAGAGTATTTACACCAAAAAGCTACGTCTGAATAATCAAAGCGATGATATCGATGACCTTGACAGTAAACTGGAAGATAGTGAAAACGACCCCCTTAACATATTGATAGATAAAGACAGTGTAGAACGAATTGTTGCAGCAATCGAAACGTTAGACCCCATTTATCGGGATGTGCTATTGATGAAACGGACTTACAAATTCAGTCGAGAAGAAATAGCCGATGCAATGGATATTTCACTCGAAACAGTAAAAAAAAGGCTGTTACGGGCACGCAAACTATTAGCCAAGGTTTTAGAGAAGGAGGGATTGCTGTGAGCGACCAGAATTCAATGGAAATCATACTCGATCAATTAATTGATGGTGCATGCAGAATTGCGTCAGAAAAAATCGGTCGCCAATTTTCAGAACCGGAGCAACACGAATTTTCAAAGGAACATCAAAAAGCAATACAAGCGCTCTTTCAACAAGAACGAAATAAACTCCTTCATAAAAAAATAATTCGGTGGACACGAAAAGTTGCTATTGTCCTTCTTGTATTTATTTCTATTTCTACAATTGCAATATTTAGCGTGCAGGCATGGCGTATACGATTTTTGAATTTCGTCCTTGAAACTCGACCAAGATTTACCGATATAACGTTCACAGATAAGAAGGGGGACACTTATGCTACCGATGATGTTACCCTTGGCTATATTCCAGAGGGATTTTCGTTAGAAAAGAGCGAATTGTCTGATCAGCGTATCCGCCTATCTTTCACAAACAATCAAAAACATTTTATACTTTATGTTTATAAAAACAAAGGTTCAATGAGTTTGGATACAGCAAATGCACAAATCAAAAAATTGCAAATAAACGGCAGTGAGGCTACATTCAGTTACAAACCAACTGTGAGCTTTTTGCTTTGGACGAACAATGACTACCTCAATCTTTTGGAGAGCAATCTTGAGGAAAAAGAAATGGTAAAAATTGCAGACAACTTAAAGAACAGTAAGAATTGATGTTTCGCTATCCCGCATGTTTTCAAAGTTCCGGAAGAGATCTGATGCAGAGGTTATGTTCCAACTGTAATAAATAGTGGTGTATGGCACAAAAAAGGTTCGTCAAAGTATTGGAAAAGGAGAGGATCCTGTGAACGATCAGCATACGTTGGAAAGCATTCTCGATCAAGTGATAGATGACGCTTGCAAGGTCTCTTCTAAAAACATCGGTCTCCAATTTCCGGAACCAGAGCGCCACGAGTTTTCAAAGGATCATCAAAGGGCCATGCAGGCGCTCTTTCATAAAGAACGAGCTAAAATCAAGCACAAAAAGTTACTTCGGCTGATGAAACGAATTTTTGTCTTACTTTTTGTTTTGATTGTGGTTTTCATAATTACATTGTTCAGTGTGCAAGCTTGGCGCGTCAAGTTCTTCAATTTCATCCTCGATGAACAACAAAAATATACCAATGTAACCTTCGAAAAGACGAATGACAATTGTGCTTCTGCCTCTGAAACTATCTTTGGCTATATTCCGCAAGGGTTTATATTGAAAACAAGTGAAGCAACAACAAACCATACCTTTTTACTCTATGAAAAAGATAAACATTATTTTAGGCTGAATACTTTTAAAAAGTGCGATACAATAAGCATAGATACCGAAAATGCGTTGGTAAAGAAGTTTACGATAAAAGGCAATGAAGCCATATTCAGCGGTAAACCAAATTCAAACATTCTTCTTTGGCATACCACCGATTATATTTATCTGATCACTGGCAATATTGAAGAAAAAGAAATCATACGAATTGCCGAAAATTTAAAAAATAAATAGAAAAAATATTAATTATTTGTCCCCATTTCCTCTTGTCGTTGGTTTTATTGTATGTAAACCAATTTCAAGAGGATTTTTTGAAACAAAGCTTTTTTGCAAAGAGCAACCTATAAAACAACTGCAACTAATTTATGAGTATATTCGTCTTTGTTTCAAACATACCGTTCAAACTTGAGAAATAATCCCGCACTGGAGAACTTATGATTTTCACGTCTGAAAAAATAGCAAACATCTCCGAAAAGTTACAGGAAGGAACCCGGGTGATTTGCCCACTTTGTGGTTCCGGTTTTTTAAAAGTGCAAAATAAAAAAGGAAAAAGTTTTGAATGCACTTATTGTAAGAGTAAATTACCGTTTCATGTCTAAACAATGACACTAACAATTTGAGTTCTTTATCAATTGACATTTCATTTCTACATTTTGAGTTTAAAGATTGACAACAGTTATACATGAATGGTAGTTATAAGGGCTTTTGACGTGATTGAATCATGTCAAAAGCCCTATTTTTTATCCGTCAAGTCCATCTTTTAATCCGTTAAGATCCAAAAAGTCGGTGATATATTGTTTTTTATTTAAACTGCTTGGAACATATTCATCATATTTTCCACCGTTTTTTATGTTTGCGGGGATTTGAAATGTGGACAAGTCAACTGATCCGTATTTGATGGCTTTTAATGTGTCTATGACTTCTTCTTTTTTGATACCGGTTACAAAAATACATACCGGCACATTTTTTTCAATCAGCAATTCGTTCGCTATTCCCCTGTCGCTCAAGGCATAACTCAAGGTGATTAGCTCACAAGTGCCGAGAAACGGAAAGATTGCATAAGTCCCCTCAACAATCGGCACAACCATTTCTTTTCCGATTGTTGAATTGCCAGCTATGTCTCGCATTTCCGAAAGTCTGACCGAAGCGTTATCGGAAAGATACCCGAATGTCTCCTCGCTGACAAGGATTTCTTTGACTTTTTTCATCACTTTGGTATGAACGGGGATACCATTAAACCCGTACCATTGATTGGCGGATATGCCGAATATTTCTTTTACATAGATAATTCCTGCTGTTTTATCAAACTCTAAAACCTCCCAAGAACGCCCTGCAAGCGCAAACCGTTCGCCTTTTGGAAACGGTTCCTGCACACTACCGATTTCTTCGGATGCAAATTTGACACTGTATTCCTGTGGGGTTTCAAAAACGCTATAAAATTCAAAGTGATTTACCTGATATTCTCCGCCTTCGCCGATTAAAAGACCACCGTTTTCTGTGCGTTCCAGCTGCTTTTTTTCAAGCATATAGGTCAACAGCGCTTTATAGTCCTCCTGCGTCACAGCTTGAAATGCGCTCATTGATAGAATCTTCTGTGCCAGAAGAGCGGGCATAACCTCACCGGCAGAAACCATATAACTCATAGTTTGATGGTATAAAACCGAAAACGGAAGCTTCTTCGGCTGAATCGGTTCTACCCATTTTTCTTTAATGTAAAGCTCAATGATTGCAAGACATTTTAGAAAAGGCCAATTGATTGCCTTATAAAATTCCATGGTTGTGTTTTTCAATTCTTCTCTGAAAACAAACCACATTTCGCTTGGCTGACCGCGTCTGCCGCTTCTGCCAAGCCGTTGCACAAAACTCGATACTGAAATTGGACATCCGGTTTGCACAATTCGTTCCAAATAGCCCAAATCAATGCCGAGTTCAAGGGTAAGCGTTGCTCCCGTTACAATTTTACCTTCATCCGACTTCATCTTACCTTCGGTATATTCACGGATGGAAGCCGAAACATTTCCATGATGTACCATAAAGTTATCTTCCGTGTGACTTTTTTTCGCAATATTTTTTAAATTTGCAATGTTTTCTTCCACCTCAGCCTTTGAGTTGGAGAATAAAATGCATTTTTTCCCGTAAGTGGCGGCAAACAAGTATTGATAATAGGTATTCATCAATTCTTTGTCTTTTTCCGTTTTCGGTTCGTATTTAACATAATAGTGTTGAAAAGACAACCGCAATTGTTTTTTAGGGCTCGGTACCAAAGGAGTAATACAGCTCCGATTACTGCCAGTATTCAACCATTTTTCTGCCAAAGAATATTCACCAAGTGTCGCCGATAGACCGATTCTGACCGGGTTTACATCCACAAGTCGCTGAATACGTTCTAATAAACAGAGCAGTTGAACTCCCCTGTCCTCATTCATAAAAGAATGAACTTCATCAATGATAATATACCGCAAATCGGAAAACAAACGGATTGCCTCTGTCTTTCGTTTCATCAGCATTGCTTCAAGCGATTCCGGTGTTGTTTGAATAATTCCCTGCGGCTTTTTAATCAGTTTGTTTTTTTCACTTAAATTGGCATCCCCGTGCCACTTTGTCACCCGGATATCGGATTCCTCCAAAAGTCCGTTCAATCGAATGAATTGATCGTTGATGAGTGCCTTTAACGGACTGATATAAAGCACAGCAACCGATTTTGAAGGGTTTTCAAAAATTTTTGTCAGCACCGGCAAAAATGCGGCTTCGGTTTTTCCGCTTGCCGTTCCGGAAGCAAGTAACAGATTGTGATCGGTATTAAAAAGTACATCACAAGCTGCAACTTGAATTTCACGTAAATTGTCCCACTTTTCGCGATAAATATAGTCTTTGATAAAAGGCGCCAAACGGTCAAAGGCGTTCATAGTTCAAATTCCTCAAATTCCTTGTGTACCGTTTCGTCGGTGATATTGCTTTTCGCAAAATCAAAATTTTGGGCATTCAACAAATCGGCGATATTCATATTGGGATTTTGATAAACAATGTTGAGTAACTCGATGAAATCACGTATTACTTCACGTGGTGTTATGTTTTCGGTTGCTCCGATTCTGCCATATTCAATTTTTATGAACCGAATCATATCTTCCTGTGATATTGTTAGCGTATACTCAAAAAGTCCACTGTGAATCTCACTCAGTTTTTCAATCAACACATACATTTCTTCATAGGTTAAAGGCGAAAGTCTTATAATTGGTGCCAGCATATCCTTAGTTTGTTCTGTTGCAAACCGCCCTTCCTCCAGGCGTGATTTCAAAGCCTCATAGCTGAAAACACCCCGTCTTGCATCTTCAATGCACTGCGGTGTTCCACCCATAATAATCCCCAAATATTTCGCTTTTCCTTGCAGTGTATCATTGTACATCGTCAAAAGTTTTTCGTAGTTGTATTGTCTCGTGATTGTGTTTTGGAAGTTTATATATGTTGACAAGTTCATCGATCAAAACAAGCAATCCATTGTAACCAGCCTTCACAAAAAACACAGCAAAAAGTTTGATGTATTCATACCAATCATCATCTGTAATAATGATATTTACGCCAAGTTCCTCTTTTGCTTCGCTTTTGGTTGTATACTCTCCACGAAACCATTTAATGACCTTACCTTTTTTCTCATCGTCCCCATTTTTATAAGAGTTGTAATAAACGGAGAGCAATTTTGCAAAATCATATCCATGCACCATTTCTGAAAGGGAATTGATGATTTGAAATATTTTTAGTTCAACCGGTTTTATGATATTTTCGTCCGTAGGTGAGATGCCACTCTCCATCGCCACTTCTGTCTGAACATTGTTAATCCATCTGTCAAGAATGAGCGGCAGCGCACCACCGTCCGGTTTTGTTTTGGTGGACATGTTTTGCATCAGTTCCTTATATGTGGCAAGCCCCTGCCCTTTTGTGCCCTGTAATCGCCTTTCCGGAGATAAATCCGCATCAATAACCACCAGATTCTTATCCATGACGTAGGAACGGATTGTTTGCAGTAAAAAGCTTTTTCCACTGCCGTACTTCCCGACGATAAAACGAAAAGAAGCTCCGCCATCTGCTACAATATCCACATCATGCAGTAATGCGCTTATTTCCGTTTCTCTGCCAACCGTAATATACGGTAAACCGATACGTGGTACAACTCCGCCTTTTAATGAATTGATGATTGTTGTTGCAATCCTTTTTGGTACAGTGCTCATAGATTGATAATCCCTTCCAATTCTTTTCTATAATCCTCTATCACAATGGGTTTAGCCCCGTCAAGCTCTATGACAGTGTCGCCGATTCTGTCAAACAGCTTATCATTTATACTATCAACCACCACCGAAAGCATCAGCCCTTTTTCCTTTAAAATATTGTTGATTGCCATTTGATTGTTGTTTAACATCTGACTTGTAATTTCAATTTCAATCTTGCTCAACAAAGTGGTATCTTCTTTCGGCTTTTCCGGTATTGAAAGATACGGTTCTTCTTCTACAATCAACTTTTTCTGAATTGTCTCGGCAACTGCTCTAATACGTTCAAACTGCTCCGGGTCAAGGACCACGGGCACAGGAACGGCAACTGCCACTTCTTGTATTTTTTTCTTTTTCAACGTAGTTTTCATCAACAGATACACGTTTTTTTTGTTTTGTTCCTCACAAAAACGGTTTACCGATTTTTCAATTACCGCAAAAATAATTTTGGATGAACTCTTCAAAGTCAAATGGTATGGAAAGCCATATACTTCACGCATCAAACAATCGACTGTTTTTAACAATTCACCGATTGCTTTGTTCTTTTGCCAAACGCTTGCATAACATTCATGTCTCCATTCACCGTTTTGTGCCCGAAAGCTCTCACAACTGTCAATTACCTTTACCCCATCCTGAATTTTTCTTCTTTTATAAAAGATTGCACCGCTGAACATATAATACGGCAAAGCGGATTTATAACCGAAGAGCTTTGTAAAAAACATGTTTTTTCTGTTTTTACTGTAATATTCAATCAGGTCTTGATATGCTTTTGCAATTACAGTATTAACATCCTCATTGTATTGACCGTAAAACTTTGATTTCAATAAATTATAATTTGAAAAGTGATTTAAGGCGGCTGTAATTTCACCCGAAGTATGGTTTTTATATTCACTTAAAAGCACAAGATTTTTATTGTTTTCATAGTGATCCAGTGCATACAGATAGGAAAGATCCAAATCATAATAAAGGATAAAATCCTTTAACCAAATCGTCAGATAACCAATGACAGTCGGTTGAACTTCCCGACAAATCCTCCACAACGCAATTAATTTTTCATAGCCTTCTGCAGGATTTGAAACACCGATTAGGTTAATTAGTTCGTAAATATAGATATATACAAAAGCGGTCGCCGCATTTTCCACAACTCCGTTGCGCACTTTTGTACGCCACGAAAAATATCCTCTTAATTGGTTGTCATTCAATGTTTGATAGGATGGATAATATTGAACAAAATCTTCTGAAAATGAAAAATCCTCCTCATAACTCTCCATGAACATGCCTTGTTCGTAAAAGAGTTTTGCATCCTGACTGTAATAATACGGGTATTTTTTCCCGATATTCCGCATTTCTTTATAAGCTTGCGGTAATTTTGAAACGATTTCTTTTCCGGTTTTGATAATAGGTTCCGCGTGATACCCGGATTTTTGCATTGGTTCATTCTCATGGATATTGTCAACTTTAATTTGTAACAGAAATTCATCGATCCATTTCTGAATATCTTTCATGGTTCATATCCTCATTGATTAAAATATAAAATGATAACTATCAAAACAAAAAAGCAATGATTGCTTTATCCCAATTTTTCTCACTACCTTATTATAACATATTTATTGGATAAAAAATATTAGTATTGATACAAATTTTATAATCTATTAAAATTCCATTTGTAATTACAAGGTTCCGTGAAATGAAGCCGCCTCTGTTTTACAAGATTTTACGCGCAAGCAAGAAACATCGTTCGCTTATAATCATAATACAGCGAACGATGTTTGTCAATAGGTTTCTGCCTAAATTTTCTAATTTAATCGCATTATTTGAACTTTTTGATGCTTACCCGATTCATGGCATCGAGTACTTCCTCCAATGTGCAAATTAGTGTACCGCTTTTCGACGCTGTGATTGTCCCGGCTGCTGTTGTGATTTTTGCTATTTCGGAAAGGGGAAATTGTTGGATAATGGAATATGCAAGTGAGCCAACCATGGAATCCCCAGCCCCCACAGTGCTTTTGACAGGTACAGTCCATGTATCTGTTTTCACTATTTCAGTATGATCCGCCACAACCGCTCCGTCTTTTCCCATCGATACAATTACAATTTCAATTCCGGTATCCAATAATTTTTGTGCCGCATCCGCCACTTGCTTCACATTCTCAAATGCTTCGCAGTTCAGATAATGTTGCAGTTCCAGTATGTTTGGTTTAATAGCATATGGTTTTGCTTCGATCCCTTTTGCGAAGGCTACGCCATCCGCATCCAAAATCGTTTTGATTCCGGACTTTTTGGCAAGGGTGATACAGCGCGCATAAAAATCATCCGGAACGCCGGGAGGCAGGCTTCCCGCCAAAATAATCATTTCCGCCTGTTGTATGATAAGTTGATATTTTTGAAAGAAATTATCTATTTCTTGCTCTGCAACAAAAAATCCCGGCTCATTGACTTCAGTTGTTTTGCAGACACTTTCATCCACGATTTTCAGGTTTATTCTGGTTTCTCCTTCGATTTCCAAGAAATCATTTTGAATTCCCAGTTGCGTGATTTGTTGCAGCAACAAACTTCCTTGTTTTCCGGCAATCAAACCCGATACCAGTACATCTACCTGAAAGTTTTGTAGCACTTTTGCAACGTTTATGCCCTTTCCGCCGGGATCAAGCCGAATATTGTGAACCCTGTTTAACCCATAAACTTGAAATTGATCTACAAGAACGGTTTTATCGATGCAGGGATTCATTGTGATTGTGATTACCCGCTTCGCCATAGTATTCTCCTCCGATTTTTTTGCTCTCATCTATTCAACAATTTTTTGACTGTTTTATGCTATTATCATATCACACGCATTTCTTTTTGTCATTCTTTTTATTTGTACATTAAATCAGCATATTTTGTCGCAGTATCAAATCATTTCAATATAACCCCTTAACCTGAATCAATTTGATTCGGGTATTTCAATTTATTTAAGTAAATTTGTATGATTATTGTTCTCAAATTATATCATATAATTTGTAAATTTTTAATTTTAACTGGAAATATAAAGAATTTATTGTCTTTTTATGATATAATTAAAAATCAATATATAGTTGGATATGGACATTTTTTGAAGTTATTAACAAGATATGACTATAATCGTTCCTTATCAAGCATGTAAAACAAATTTGTTCGCATTTGTGGAAAAATCGGTTTACGATTAAAATTCATGGAGTTGTCCGATGAAAAAAAACATTTTTCAATCTTTTTGTTTGTTTCTAATCGTATTGTACATATGTCGTTTCCCTATTCAAGCCATTGGCGACAATTTAGTTGGTAATAATGGCAAATATGCACAGGCACTGAATGATCTCGGCTTGTTTCAAGGAACCGAAGTGGGATACGAACTTGACCGGGAACCTTCCCGTGCGGAAGCTCTGGTTATGCTATTGCGTTTGCTCGGTTGTGAAAAGGAAGCGGCTGAGAGCAACTTTTCTCATCCGTTCCTTGATACCGGATGGGCAGACAAATACGTCGGATATGCTTATAAAAACCGACTCACATCGGGAAAATCAGAAACTCTCTTCGGAAGCAAGGAAACCGGCACTGTAAAACAATATTGCACCTTTTTACTTCGCGCATTGGGATATTCCGATTCCGTCGGCGGGCAATTTACCTATGATGGCGCAATCGACTTTGCAGAAAGCGCCATCGGACTTGAGAATTTATCGACGAACACCCAGTTTACAAGAGGCGACATGGCGCGGCTTTCCTGGGCAGCTCTTGGCGCAAGGAGATTCGGATCATCAAACACACTTGCCGAAGAACTGATTTTACGTGGTGTTTTTACCGATCAACAATATCAAGATGCATTGACCCGAACAGGTGAAAACAAAAAAGTTCCGGCAACCACTACTGTTCTGATCTATATGATCGGTTCCGATTTGGAATCATGTCAAGGGCGTGCAACAGCGGACATCAATGAAATAATCAATGCAAAATCTTCTCCGTCCACCAACATTGTCCTTCAATCAGGTGGCACTTCAAACTGGAAAAACAACTGGATGACCGATGGTAAAACACAGCGGTTTTTCGTTGAGGAAAACAATTTAAAACAAATTGAAACCCTTGAGCAGGAAAAAATGACTGATGCTGCTTCACTCACCAACTTTATTCGTTGGGCCTCGGCAACATATCCTGCCGATCGTTACATCTTGATTCTTTGGGATCACGGCGACGGAACTCTGGGTGGATTCGGCAGAGATGAATTAAATGGCAACAAAACGATGCGGTTGGGTGTGCTTCGGCAAGCACTATTCGATGCAGGAATTCATTTTGATCTCATTGGGTTTGATGCGTGTCTTATGTCAACTTTGGAAACAGCGTATGCACTTTGTACATATGGGGATGAGATGATTTCATCTGAGGAACTAACCCCCGCGTGTGGATGGTATTATACTACTTGGCTGAATGTACTTGCAGAAACCCCCGGAATCGCAAATAAAGCGCTTGCAAAATTGATTTGCGACTCTTTCACATTCCATGCGGGAATTGAAGCAAACAGTGTAACAACCATTTCTGTCCTACAACTTGATCGAATAAAATGGATTTATCAGTCCCTCAACGATTTGTTTGAGCTGATGGTGACGGATAAAGCCCTTACCGATGCGTTTAATCAAGCCATCAAAGGCGCAACGGTGTTCGGAAAATCCGATGGTGGTTATGATCAATTTGACTTGATAAAAGTGATGGAGGATTTCGGTCTTTCCGATTCTCAAAAAGTGATCGCAACTGTCAGAAACGCAATTGTCTATTCCCGCAACAGTCCATCTGTTTCTGATGCGAACGGGCTTGCTTTTTATGTTCCGTATCAACACTTCATGGAATATGCCACAGTTTACGCCGACATGAAAACATGTGGGTATGAGGATACGTATTTCACAGTATTTAATCGCATTGTAAAACAGAACCTGTCACAATAAGCATATATAAAGTATTTATATAAAACTAAATTTAAGGAGAAACGTTATGAAAAAACGATTAATGTCTTGCATCCTTACAGTACTTTTCCTTGCAGGCATATTCCCTGTTACTGTATTTGCTTCAAGTGCTTATACTTATGGGTTGAAAATTCAAACCAGAAGTGAAAGCAATGGCGGAACTGACAGCGATATTTATGGAGGTTTTACCTACCATTCAGGTTCCACCTATTCCAAGCATATGGACGAACACGGCGATGATTTTGAACAGGGTGACAATGATTATTACGGGTTCTCAACCGATTACGGAGATCCGTGGATGATTAAAGAAGTTTATCTTAGAAATAATGGTGGTGATGCTTGGAAGCCAGGTACTGTTGAAATCTCCCTCCCCACCATTGCGAACAAAACAACCGCTTCATATGTGGGAAAGGTCACATTTACAGAAACGCTGGACAACTCAAGTGCTACAAGAGATTGTACTTCGTACACGGCACGAAAAATAAGTTCTTGTGGCACTTACGATGCTTGGGGACAGAGTGTATACCTCAACAGTTCTACCACCGGCACTTTTTCTAAAACATGGGATTGTAATATTTCAGACCAATACGGCACTTATAACCCTTGGAATTATGATGATGCACCGACATTGTCCTGTACTGTTTCCAATTCTGCCATTAATGGTTATGCATTTACAACAGGAAGTACTAGTGGAAATGCCGCTTTCTCCTTTAATTATGCAACCATAAATCAACAGATGATTGCTGCCAATATTGGTGAGGTATCCTTTACGGTATCACTTGCATTCCCGACCAGGTCGACGAACAACACCGCACCTTACAGCAACACCAATACCCAAACCATCACTGTTTATCGACGTTGCTTTGACATTGGTGCACAGACAATTTCCACCAGCAGTGTTTTCAACGCTCGTACCGATTATAACTATTTTAACATTGAAAAGCGCAATGTTGTTATAACAGTTGAGCCAACTTCAATTCACTGTAAAACACTGACCTTGACACAAAAGAACACGCTTGCAAGCAATTTCAGCGGCACAGCAGCATTGTATTCCGGCAACACAACCGCCACGAAGCTCTGTGATATGACTTATTCTGCTTCAAATGGAGTTCTCACCTTTTTGGGAACCATCCCGCAGAATGTCAGCACGAACGGTAATGGTGTGATGCTGAACCTTTCCAATGTATCCACAATCAATGATGGATTCACCTACAACCTCAATGACGGTGGTACGACAAAACAGTTTTATTTTTCAAATTATAAGGCAGATACTATCGCCCCTACCTTATCTATTTTGAATTTAAACGGAACTCCCGCCACCATCACCGATACACTGAAAAACAGTCATCTTTTCTGGCTAACAGCAAGTGAAACGCTTTATCCTGCAAAAGGAGTCGCACATACCCCAAGCAACGAAGCCACTTATAATTACAGCTTATATAAATATAATGATAGTTCATCCACTTACAGCAATGACCCAACGAAAATCACAAATTATACAGGCAGCGGATATTACTCAACTGTCACAGCACCAGTGAGCACAGGAATTCTAACAAATACACCGATTAATCTAAAACTATATAGTCGGGAAGAAGGAAAATACAATCTTCGCATTTTCGGATGTGATGATGCCGACAACACTCTATATGGCAACGGTTCCTATTACGATATTCCAAATGTTTTAATTGACAATCAATCACCGAGAGTTACGGTCAGCGAAACCGTTGAGAATCAGGCAGTGGACGGGACAAAGAGCAGTCTTTATACGTTTAACATTACTGATTTCGCATCCAATTACAAATCAATCGGGGCTTATGCACGCAGCTATTATTGTTTTGTTCCGGATGGCACCAGCGTTCCAAACCCTGATCTTGGCAATATCCAAAGCGGTGAATTGGAATCGGTCATCGGAAAATGGGCATTTGTTGAAGGAGGCGCTTCCACAACAACCGCTCAACTCAAAGTAGCAAAAGGCGGCAATTTCCTCGGAAAGTTGTATTATTTCACTGCCGACTCCAGTGGAAATGATTCCAGAGTGGATATTGGTACCTATTACACGAAGGACATCAGTGTATATAACTTTGACAGCCGTGATACGCTGATCACTGAACCCAACTCCGATTATGCAAAGACTTCCTACACCATTTCCTTTGACGATGAACTGGGAAAAATACAGACGCAATATCATTGGATTGCAAAGGATTCCGGCTCAACCTTCGTTCAGAATTTTTTGCCTTATGTTTCCGGTATCAATGTCGGCAGTGCAACACAAACGGTGGCAGACGGAAGCAGTGTGACCTTAAACGGTATTTATACCCTGGAATACAAGGCAACCGAACTTACCTCCGGAAACTATAAAGTTTTCACCAAAGATTATTCGTTTGACAATGCAGCACCAACTTTACAGTTCTCCTGGAGCAGCAACAACACAAAACCATCCGAATATCAACAGGCTACCATTCGTATCACCGATGCAAGCGGTCTTGCCTCCGCCTCCTATCAAGTTGTAAATCCCGATAAAACCGCCATTTCCGGTTTTGAGAAAACAAACTTGACATTGACTCCGAATACTGACAATACGTTACAGGTAAATGAAACACCGAGAATTGTGCCAACGCAAAGCGGTGCATATGTGCTTGCAATCAATGCAGAAGATCGCAACGGACAAAAAGTTTCCCAATCGGCAGAACTGCCCTTGATGCACTTTGCGATCCGGAATGCAAAACCGACTCTCGTGACAGTTGCAAATGATTGTTCAAAAAAGCTGAACGGCACTTCTATAACGGCAAATGACCAGTATCAGTTGAATATTCATGTGGAAGAAGATATGCAAAACGCTTCCGATTTATCGGTCAAGCAGGTTGTGAAATATAAAATATCAACCGATGGCATCAATTACGGACCGTGGAAAACCGCACCGGGCAATTTGGTGGCTTCCGGAAACAAACTGATTCAAAACTTTTCCATTCAAAAGCCGGTTGTCCTTGCCGAAGGAAATAACACCCTGTCGATCAAAGTGGCTTGTATGAGCGAGGGCGATGCTGCCGATCCTTCGGGCACACTGGTGAGTGATGCTGTGACAAACAAGATCATTTATGACACCACCGCCCCAACATATCACATTGTTTACAGTACAAGCACCCCAACCGCAAACGATGTCACTGCTACAATTACTGTTTCGGATGTCGCAACTGCGACCGCTGAAACGAATTTAGTCTGTGATAACAACACGGTTTCGATTGAGAAAACAAATGACAGCACATATATTCTGACCATTGCAAATAATACCGATACGGTTGTTCGATTGTCTGACATGGTCGGAAACGAGGTTGAAATTCCGGTAAAGGTAAGTAACATTGACAAAATTGCCCCGGATTATACTGCATCTGTCGTTCAAACCGCATCAGGCGAACGAAAAGATGCCGTCATCACCGTTTCCGTTGCAGATCGTAATCCATTGACAGTGCGCTTTGCACTTGTAAAGGATCCAGGATCGCAGGGCGACAAACTTGAGGAAAGCATGTTTACTGCGTTCCAAAATACAGCAACCTTTGCCACTGTGGCAGTAAATCAAAACACACCCGACGGAAGTTATACAACTGTTTATACCATTTATGCAAGAGGTTTGACAGGAAACTATGCACTTGGCATTGATGCTTCGGATAGCCTTGGCAACAAGGTAGCCTCCATTTTAAACAGTGCTCAATTTGTGCTGGAAGATGCAGTGCCGAAAATCACTTCAATTGTATCTACCCCAAAAATTACAAAATCGATGACAACAACTGCACTTTCCTTTAACACTAAACTTTCGGTTCTTCCGCCCGAACAGGCAATCGGAGCGACCGATAACGCAAACCTTGAACTCGTAAGTGCGTTAAAGAACAAGGAATATGTCATGTCCTACAATGTTATTTGCGACAATGCAACCGAAAGAAAGTTGTTTGTGAGTGACGAATGCGGGCGAGCTTTTGTATTGACCTTTACGCCGGACGCACAATTTGTGGAAGGCTTTAAACCGACGCAAACGATATATAAAAACGGAACCGAAATTCAAAACGGTACATATATCGCCTTTGAAGATTCCGATACCATTGAACTTGTCATTGAAGCAAACAGTGTTTATGCTTCCCAGTTGTTCAACCTGGAACAAGCTGTTTTTTCCGGGTTGCATGGAATGAGGCAAAATCCGTCTCCACCGATGGCGGGTATACAAAGCTTGTATTCGATGCATTACACGATAAATCTTCGGTGAAAACCGTTTCCTTCCAATCCTATACAGGCGAAGGCAACGAGGACGAACGCACACAGCAGGAATATGTTGCGGTAAGTGTGTTTGATGAATCGCTGCCCGTATTTACTGACGAATACAGCACCTCTCTATTGACAAATCAAGACGTAACTGCTACGGTTACCTTCAGTGATGCCCAAAGCGGAATTGCAAAAGCTGAAGTGTTAGAGGGAAATACATATACCGAACTTCAAAACAAAAAAAGCGCAATGGTTGTTTTTAAAGAAAACGGTCAAAAAACCTACCGGATCACAAACGGTGCAGGAATGTCTTCAATTAAAACCATTTCGGTCAATAACATTGACAAAACCGAACTCAAAAAAGATGTCCATTACAGCGTGACCTATTTCTATGAAACTTATCTCGGTCAATGGAATCCAATTGTGGACGGAGCTTATTACCGTTCTGTCAAGGCGGTAATTACCCCACTTGCAAACAGCGGAAAAACAATTCGAATGTTAAATAACAGCGGAGCGTTTTCCTACATTTTATCCGCCGAACATAACTCCTTTGACTTTTCTTTAGGAGATCTCGCCGGAAACACTTGCTTACAGAATGTTTCCTATGCCAACTTTGACACTGCCGTCGGGGAAACGATATGGCAGCTTTCAACCACTGCAAAAACAAACCAACCTGTTACTGCATTTGTTACCATTACCGATGCATTGAACAAAATTGTTTCTGCAACGGTAACCGATGCCGCAGGAACTGTGATCCCTTGGAAAGACGAAATCATTGGCAATGAATATGCAGTGTCGCTGAAGGCATCCGGCATTTATACGGTAACCGCCTATGATGCTGCAGGCAATGGATGGACATCAAACATTACAGTATCCAATATCGATACCACCTTACCCGAAATTAAAAAATTAGCTTACAGCACTCCTTTGAACACCATTACCACCAAGAGTGTCAAAGTAGATATCAATGAATTTTCAAAACCGAATGTAACGGTGACAGGAATTGACCTGATTGGTGCGCTCACATCGTCCGATGTGGTTTATACTCCGGGGAGCAATTCCATCCGATTTAAGAAAAGTGGCTCGGTTTCTGTTTTCTTCAAAGACGACTACGGAAATGAAAGCAGTGACATTATTTCAGCAAGCAACATTTATTCCGATCCGCCAAGCCTCAAAGCAGTTGCAACACTTGCACCTGACAAACTCAGTGTAAAAGTTCACTTTGTGCAGGATACCAACGCTTCGGGCGTTCCTTACGATTTATATCGTGAGTTATCCGACCTGTATATTTATTATGGCGGTATCACCTACGCTGCCGATAAAGCATCCTTTGCCTTAAAGAACAACGACACTTATAAATTCACCGTGTATGATTCTGCTGGGACAACACAATATATCAAACTTACCGTTGATTCCATTGACAATATTACGCCAAAAATCACACAGGTCACATGGTCATATGACTATTATGACAACAGTGAAGCGGGCAAGTGGACATTGAAAACATACACCAAAACAATAAATATCGGAACAGATACCTCAGGAACCGAAGCAGGTTATGTGGTAGGTGAGGATAAAAACAAGATTACAAATCAAGATGTTTCCGTAACGGTTAAAACAGATAAACCGACAGCATTTGTTGGCAGTACAGCGGAACTTTCAGATAGTTCAACAGTGATTTATACCGATAACGGTCTTTACAATTTCAATCTTCAAGCAGCAAACGGAACCTCCGCTTCCTATGGGGTGGACATTGAAGTGATTGACAAAGATGCGCCGTCATTGGAATTAAAGTCAGCAAGTGAATTGATTTTCATCGAAGGCATGACCCTCCAAAACGGAAGCGCTTATGCATATAGCCTCGACAAATTAATGGATTATGTTGCTTATGATATGAAAAACGGCGTTAAAATCGACCTTACAGGACGTGTTACCGTTGATTTTGGCACCTTTGATCCAACGCATATCGAAAACAATATTTTTGACCGAAGCAATCCATACACCATCACTTATACCGTTTATGATGATGCGGGCAACTGTACAATTGTGCGCAGAACCATACGTCTTGTTGGTTTCTACGACACCATCGTATTGGTAAACGGCGTAATGCCTGACAGCTCCAACACCGCAACTGTTGTTGGAGGAACGATGGAAATTACGCTTAAAAATTTCAGCGGCATTTCCTATGCAAGATATGAAAAGGGCATTTATACAATGGGGCAAATGAAGTCCAAGGGAACACAGGTAACCGAAAGAGATGGAAAATATACCATGAAGAACTTAACAGAAGGATGGTATACTGTTTACATTCAAACCGACAAACGGGACTATTTCACCATTACAGTTTATGTCAGTAAATCTGAAAGATAGGGAGAAACTTTATGAAATTGTTTAACAGAATTTGTGCCGTTTTCCTTGTTGTCCTGTTTGTTGTATCAGCACTACCTCTACAAGCGATGGCGGCAAATACAGGCAACGAATATTCCATCTCCAATGATTTTGTCCGTTATTCAATCAACTCGCAGACCGGCGGCTTTTGTATCGAGACAAAAGAAGGACATCCCCAAAAATCATTTGACAATAATATTCCCCTTTTATACAAAGAGGACACGAACCGGAGCAACGGAACCTCCTTTACCACCGTGCGAATTGACGGAAAAGATTATATTTTCGGGCAAGACTACGGTTGGTTCGGAATTGACAGCAAACTGTCAACACCAATTGTTTCCGATGAAGGACGATTGATTACCGTCACATGGACCATCAAAGGATATTCGATTACACAAAAAGTTGCAATTTCCGTCGATGAGAACAACAATCTCTGCGGAAATGTCGGGCTTTCTTATGAAGTGACAAATAACAATACCGCTGCCGGAAAAGTTGGAATCCGTGTGATGCTGGATGCGGCTTTGGACAATCAAATTGATGCGCCTTACGTCGTTTCGGATGCCAATCTTTCCCCTACCATTGTCGAAACAGAATTTTCCAAAGCAAAAGGAAACCTACCGCAACAAATTCGATTTATGGATTCCATTTCAAATCCAAGCAAAATGGCATATGCACTTTTGTCCGGTTGGAGCGGAACAAACGAAGTTGTTCCCGACAAAGTAATAGTCGGACATTGGGCAAATCTTGCAAACACCCGATATAACTATACGACAGACCCAAGTTGTGATTTTTCCAATTACTCCAACAAATACAGAATCCCCGATACTGCGGCTGCCTTTTTTTGGTCGGAGGCATCGCTTGATCCGGGAAAGGTGCGCACCGCCGAATTGCTTTACGGCATTGGAAATTTTTCCAGTGAATTAACTGGAAAGCGTCTCGGTTTGGATATGACCTGTGGCAGTATACAACTTGATGCAACAGGGAAAGCGTATCAAAACGGCGGTGATTTTAAAGTAAACATCACCCTTGACAACAGTGTCGACGGCGCACGCAATTTAATTTCCCCGATTGTCAAGGTCAGCTTAGAAGATGGACTTACCTTTAAAGCAACGGGAACAAGGGAATACACCGCCACTTATGAAGGTGGTATTGCAATCGGCAGCACCAAAACTCTTTCACTTGATGTTGTTGCTTCACCACAGTATCAGATTACCTCCCGACGGGTTGTTGTTGCAATCTCTGGAACAGAATATGTCGATGAAAACACAAACCAACTTGTAGAATACAGTGCAAACCGAATGTACTAATTCCCGCTGCGGGAGGAATTCTACCCGATATTCAAATGACACAAATCAGCCCCGACACTGTTTATTACGATGGTGACAAAAACATCACCATTTCAGGCGATATGTCGGAGTTTTCAGCTCTTGCAGGAAGCACCGGCTGGGATCTTTATCTTATATCAAAGGCGACAGGTAAAGAAATTCGGATCGATAAAAAGAATATTGCATTTACCGATAATACCTTCAAGACAATGTCTTTCAGCACCAACGAATCTCTAACGATCGGCATCTACAACATCGTCTTCAAATTTACCGATATACAGCTAAAAAGCAGTTTTGGCAGCAAAGTGACTGCCGCTGCAACGTTGAATGTATCGGCTGATGAATCGTATCGCAGCAAAAGCTACGGTTTGGTTGCACTCGTCCGCTTTGACTCCGGAAACAAGCAAAACCGTTATGACTTCTTCTCATTTGCAAATGAAGATGAACTGCAAAGTTTTACAGACGGAAACCGAAAAGCAAACGGGCTTATCTATTCTGCTGTTTCATTTGACAAGAATTCAAGCGAAGTGCTTGAAGTTGTGCGCGGCAAATTACGTGAAATGACCGATAACGACGGAAACCGATATTTCCAAGCCAACACGACAGACGGGGACGTTACAATAAACAACATTCTTGCATATTGCGGTGTTGAACCACTGACCATGCGTGTTTCAAACAACTCGGGTTCGCTTTCGGATTTAAAAATCTCCGGTGACGGAACCATAAAAGTCATCAACTCTATTAATATTTGGCACAACAAGTGGAGTTTCCATGTGACGGAAGGTATGAAATACACCCTTGATAGTGATGCCGTTGAAGAAGGCGCTCATGATTTGGAGCTTTCGCTTGACGGTGCAGGCACCATGTTGCAATATATCGGCGGCTTTTTAATCGACTTAAAATATGGCGTTATGACGTACAGTAATAATCTTTATGGCGTCAGCTTCGGCGGAAAAATCACACTTCCGATCAAAGCGCCAAAAGATAAAAAATCTTCCGCAAAAGCATCTTCCGGAAGCGACGCCAAAGAAGACGATAAAGATGACGGTGAAATCAGTGCGGCAATCAATAGCATTCTTTACGGAGAACGAAGTGACAAGCCTGTTGGCTTTGTCGGCATTGATGCCACCTTCAAGGTCGGACTTCCATCCGATGTTCTCGGCTCTTTGGTTAAAAATTCTTTTGGTGTGGAAGCTGAAGTTACCATTAACACCATTGATAAT